>Ga0126342_10002075_pt1 | contig 30354 bp, 27 predicted proteins | sample Cyp1metagenome_FD_92528 | JGI IMG/M metagenome (GOLD analysis project Ga0126342, IMG submission 92528) | Coral microbial communities from Lord Howe Island, Old Settlement Bay, Australia - Cyphastrea 1 metagenome | ecosystem: Host-associated > Invertebrates > Cnidaria > Coral ...
ATCTTGTATATACAGAGATCTTGTGAGGAGACCTCCTATAGAGATCTTGCACAGAGACAGTGCATACAGATCTGTTGCAGGGATCTTGCCAAGAGGTCTCTTACATAGATCTTGCCAAGAGAGCTCTTTTAGAGAGCTTCTACAGAGATCTCATAAAGAGATCTTGCCAAGAGACCTTTTTGTGGGGAGCTTGTACAGAGATCTTGCCAAGAGGTCTCTTACAGAGATATTGCCAGGAGACCACCTATAGAGATCTTGTACAGAGACGCGGGGAAGAGAACAGAGATCCTGCACGGATATTTTTTATAGAGAGTTTGAACCGAGATCTTTCTTTGAGGTCTCTTATAGGCACCTCGTACAGATAGCCTTACAAAGGTATCTTGCACAGCAGTTTCTACTGAAATCTTCACAAAACTGAACTTGCAGAATCTAACCTGGCATCTCTTCTTCATGTTCCTTGCAACACTGTTTGGGGTCTCTTGTCGGGATAATTTTATAAAGGACGGTCCGGTCCCGAATGTGATTTGATTGCGCTGGATAGCAATTGAAAATGTTTGAGCCACCCCACTTCAGCAACAAGTGGCAAGTATACACTAATAGTAGGGTAGTGGTTTGCAAAAACATGACCGGTAGCTGCATGGTAAACAGGTGAACTGCCCTGTGGCCTTCTCATTAGTAGCTGGTTGATGCTGCTTGGTCTACCTGGTGAACTGGAAACCATTGGAAACCCATGGGCCAGTGACCAACCCCACCAGGCTGAGTTGGATGACCCTACTTTCGAGCCAAACCAATGGCAGTCTTGGGATGGAAACCCTGCAGTTTGACAAGAAAGGCTGTGAGAAGGGATTCCAGAATTTTTGACCTGCTTTGGATGATTTGGTTTCGAAGACGTTTGGCCATGTTATGCCATGTTGATGTTCTGAAAATTGGTGCGCAAGTTCATCAACCACATAGAAACCCGACAAATGCCTGTTCCGATGCAGTTTTGTCCTCATACATTTTGAGACTGTGTACATCCTGAGATGTGCGATATCATCCAAGGATATCGAAGGTCATTTCCTTTTGCCTTGGAGCGCCTTTTCTTGTCGGACTCCCCAAGGGAGAAGACGAAAGGCAGCCAACTTTGGGCAGGGTTTGGTGTTCCTCAAGCGGAACTTGAAGAAGGAACGCTGAATACCGAAGTTTAACACACCATCCTTGGCAGATACGCCCATGATGCTTCGTTACAACACAGTTTTCCCAACACATTCAACATTCACATATGGGCCCTGGGTTGCCAAGGGTGTACTTCTGTCGCGCGCGCGCTGAGTTGCGCGTGACCGACCCCACACCATGGCAAAGATTGCAGGATTTGGGTTGCTTTGGGATGGCTACATGGGTATTCATCCCAGTCCCCGAGGGGAAAACCATGGTTTTCACCTATATATCCTATATATAACTATATATATATTTGTCCAAAATTCGGTACTTTACCCTAAATCATGGGCCGATCCCGTTCCTGTTTTCCTCGTATTTCCCCCACCACCCCTTTTTGCAACTCGTGGGAAAGTAATCACCCTCGTTGGTGAGGCCACCCTCGGGGTATTGTTCCCTCCAAACCATCATCATTTTGGCCATGAAAATTGCTACAAATTCAGGGAATATTAGATCACCCTCTAGTAATTCAACATAGCTATGGAAAATGGCCCTTATGACAGATGAATTACCGATTAAACATTGCATGGTGATTTTCCATAGCCATATCAAATTACTAGAGGGTAGGGGACGAATCCACCGATACTGTATCACTTTTTCAAAAAAAAACATATCATCAGAATAACTGGACAAAAACTGCTTGGTACCTTGGAAAAGTGGTATTTGTTGCACCCTGGGCTCCCTAGTCCATCCGTGCCAGGTTTGGGCCACCTGAAGAAATCATTCAGAGACCAAAATGGGCGCAGAGGGGTGTGCTGGTGGCGGGTGTTCCCAAAAAAGGCCAGCATTCCACCAGGAAAAAAAACAGAAACACACATAGTAGATGCTGAACCTCCGGGATGGCAATGGAGAGAGACAGTGGTTGAAGATCTCGGTTTGGAAACCAATGGTTTTGTAATTTCTTCAACTTGAGAAAGGCACAAGATGTGTGTTTCCACCATTGTCAGAATGGTCTTCTAGAACGCAAGCAATGTTAGGGAAGTACGCATTGCTTGCCCAATCTTCCTAGTACTGGGCTTTGGAGACAGCATATAGAAATGTCTAAGATTGTGTGTGTGTGTGTGCCTTCATTTGTATCGGAAACGGCATATTAGGATATCATAGCATTTACGTGCCTATATAGTAATCCCATCAAAAAATAGAAGGGTTACAGGGGGAACTATATTTTGGGAACAGTTTTTACTTGCACTATTATAACTCCAGCAGTAAGTTACCACAAATCCCTGCCCCGTTCATATGAAATTTCTTCCATGAACCATAATGATAAAACGTAAGGGATGGAATCACATATTTGGGACCACAGAATGGGAAAAATACAAGGGGAATGGAATAAATGCCCTCCGTGTTGTTGATGAGTACCCCAAGTTCTGGGGTTGGATCCCAGTCCTTCTGGGTATTTCTGGGCGAAATCTCTATAAAGCAATATTCCACAAGTAGAATTGCCCACATAATATACATCATATGCAATCATATACATATACATATACATATACATATATATATGTTATGTTTCATCATCCCAGTGATGGTTTTTTTGAACACTCCATGGGAACACCGGGCACCAAGGTCAGGCTGCAGACCCCCAGGAGGTTTGCATGTCCTGCACCTCCGCGTTGCTGCATGACAAGGAGCTGCATGAGGTGCGTCACTAGGGTCGGAAAGGATGTGGCACAAAAACCAGAAAAATACATGTGATGTCATGATGGGCCAGGCTTAAAAATGCTTAAAACATGTTCTTAGCAAATGAGTTATGACATAATGATCTTAATATCAGGAATCACATGTTTTAAGTCAGCTAAATTTGACATGATTTCGCATTTTGAAACATATCAATATCTAATGGGGATCTACTGGGGATATATATATATATATATCACCAATGATGGTTTGATGCTTCCCAGCTTTGGGTTGAACCTTGATTGCCTAAAGACCCCGGTTGATTACTTAGGGGGAAAACCATGAAGTTGTTATAATTTGGTAATAGCGTATTTGAATGGTGCCACCCATTTCAGTAGCCAAGGCATTACTTCACCACCAATCTCGAGTTTTCACCCAAAGGGTACCTGGAGGTTTGAGAAACAAAGTTTGGAGACTTGAGCTACCCTCTGGTAAACTAACATAGCTATTGAAAATGGCCATAGAAATAGTGGATTTACCCATTGAAAATGGTGATTTTCCATAGTTATGTTAGTTTACCAGAGGGTACACAAATGGGATGCTTAAGCTACGAACATTGGAATTTAATCCGTATATCCCTAAAGATTGAAGCTGCATCCAGGATTTAGCCAGCTAAAACCCTGACGCTTAACCAGCTTTACCTACAAAAAGGTAGGCTTGGAAAAAGCGATCTAGAATTAACTTTATATAGTATATATATATATATATACTATATATATATACATACTATATATATACTATATATATATATACTATATATATATACTATTTTATGTATATATATATAATTGAGGTATACTAGGCTTACTACCCACACAGTGGAGGCTGCCAGGATGGACCAGATGCAGGGTGACCCAGGACGTTCCCCGTGCACAGGCCATGCTCATCCGCGGCCAGGCGCAACTGCGTGGGATGCTGAGATCAGCGCTTCGCAGTGTATCAGATGCCAAAACGCATGCAACCTATACCCTTTGGTAAACGTGTACATAACGAAATGGAAAATCACCATCTTTAATGGGAAAATCAACTATTTCTATGGCCATGGCCATTTTCAATAGCGATGTTAAATTACCAGAGGGTAATATATATATATATACATAGATATATATGTGCAAACGTATATATGCAAATGTATACACCAACCAAATCATGTTTAAAAAAAACTCTAGTTATAACTATATTATAACAATATTTCTTATCAGTACACCAAGTACAAATATATACATTTAAAATCATATAAACGATATACATGAATATATATATATATATACAGAGATTATATAGTGTATATATATATATATCATATAGTAAACCACTGTGATGTACTATATGAAAATAAACCACTATAGTATGTAAATTGTATGAATATATATATATATATATCGTCATCCCAATGGTTTAAACACTCCACTGACAGCCAACCCCTGGCTGAGAACTGGGCTTCTTCGCCGCATGCGAGCTGGACTGTAGCGCTGCCTTGAGGGCCATCCCGGAGAGTGCCCGGGGGCCGATCCAACGACGGCGCCGAAAAGGGCTGGGAAAACCATGGGAAAACCATCAAAAACCTATGGAAAATACGTGGTTTCTTGATGTTTCTTGGGTTTTTTGGCTTGAAAAAGATATCAAAATATCAAGTGAAACAGAGGCATACGTCTAAGATCCGTATGCCTTGCAGTGCCAAAAAAAAGGTTCGGTGGGCTGGTTGCTGGCGATTTTTGCAGGCGCCATCCCAACATGCACTGTGGCAATCCAATCTTGATATGATACAACTCAAACACGACCCAGTGTGGGAAGTGCAAAATTATTCATTGCAATGGTATGTTATGATTGAACGGCATTCCCTTTCAACGCCCGCCACACATACAATTGATATGATTTGAAATTTCAAACTCAAGTAAACAGATCATCTATATATACGTAGTGGTGGTTTGCGCATCAGTAAATGAGACGGGTGAAACAAATCCAGCGATATCTATATCAGGTTCATCTCTATTAATTTTACAAGCCCTAAACTGTTTTTACCAGGGACAATAGATATAACTATGTGAATTGCAACTACATATAGACAATAAATGGGACCACAATAGGGCAAAACAATGCAAAACATGTCTATTAATATCTATTGCAAACACTGTTTGGACCCTGAACAATAAATAACAATCATAATGACCCCAAAAAAAATGATAGAAAAGCAATTCTATCTTTTTTGGCCTGGATTTTATATATATCTGGGTAAATTATAGCGACCTCACTACGACCTCACTGGAAATCATGGTTAGTAAGGGAAATCATCCCCAAATGGCCGCAAGATTCAGGTTAGTGAAATATTATAATTTACCCAGATATATATATATATGTAGATACTAATGACCCTACATTACAGGATCTCACATCTCGCAAAGGCTACCGCCTGGGCCACGCGAGGGCGAGCCCGGTTGCAGCTCGGATCGGTGATTTCGGTGGAGGGAATGATTTGGAGCTAGGGGTAATGTGGGTAAAACAATGCCATAAACCACCCATGTGGGAATGTTTTATACCACCTATCTATGGTGATTTGGGGGATGGCTTATTATTGTTTTACCCGCATTATTCATATGGGGGTTTCCATGGGGCCCCAATAGCTGCATTGTTTATTTCATGGAAAAAAAACAAACTAAATTGGATGATTTGGGGGTACCCCCATTTTGGGAAACCTTCGTACTCCCGAAATTCAAAGGGGAGACAATTGGAGCTACAAGGTGAGTTTTCCAACCACATGATAGTGATAATTAGTATATAGTAATGAGTGGATGATGTTGACGTTGATGATGTTGATGATGATGATGATGTTGATGATGATGATGAAGATGAGGATGAGGATGAGAATGAGAATGAGAATGAAAGAAATTAATTAGCTACTACAGTGGTTTGGGGCAAACCCTCTGAGAAGCCCCGGCAAAAAAAAAGTGGTTTGGTGCGAGTGACAGTGATAAACTGCTGGATAATTGTGGAAACTATGGGGATATTGATATCTCAAGCTCCCTGCTAATTTCATATTTGCCAACGGTTGTTGGTTCATATCACCGTCACCTACTGGTACAATCCCCATGTTTCCAGAAGCCTACTCTCACTTAGGACCAACAACTCTTGTATATCACGTTTGTTTGCAGGTGCATCAGGCACTGTAAATATCCCCTGTGTTCTGTTGATGTTTTCTTTTGCTCATGATGTGTAGATTTGTTGATCAAAATCCGTCAAAATCCGTCCACGAAGAGGGCGAAGTCCTCGAGGTCGCAGAAGAGCTACCGCGAAGCGGCTGATGACTGCCAGCAAGCATTGCACCTTGAGGCACCTGGAAATTGCTGGGAAACTGCCAATGTCGTAAATGATGGCTTTAGAACGGGGTAACTATCCCCATTGGATTTTAAAATGTGGTTTTAAGGGATGTTTATTCGTGATTTAACGGATATGAATGGGATATATACCCTCTATGCAGTAACTTGTTACCGTTTGCTTTTGAAGCCCTGGCCCATTTAGTTCGTGAATTTGACTATTGAAATTATAGATGTTCCATAGCTATCTTTGTTTGCAATTATTGGAACTCATCCGGATGAAAGCCTTGCGAGATGGGAAGAGGAAAGATCAATTGCGGGAAAAATGACATGGTTGGGTGATTTGGTTTAAAGGATCTTCCTCGAACATATATAGGGTTGGTGGAGGGAAGAAATGATGCGGAACCAATTCCATTTGGGGACCCTCTTGCACAAAGCCACGTGCAAAGTGGTGCCCCCCAATTATAAGCCAGTTTGCAACCCCTCTGTGAACTAGTTCCGTATTTCCACTACAAACCCAACACTCGTTGGAGTTATGTTTGCCAAATTAGCTAGCATACATCCGCTTCAATCAGCTATATCAACAATGAACCACAATGAAACCATTATAAACCATGATTCAGCCATAATCACACCATAATTAAACCCTCCTTTCCGTTGGTTAAACATAGTGAAACATGCTTTTGCCACTAGATTTTAAAACGGGCCTTGTTTTCCCGGCTCGAGACTCGCCATGCTGATTCGGCGCGAGGAGAAGAGCCGCTTGGCCATGTCCACCCTGGGAGCGGCGCTACTGAAACTGGGTCGGGGATCGCCGGTTCTGGGCGCGGGTGAGATTTGTGCGGTGAAGGGAAGATTAATGTTGGTAAAACAAGATCAACCACCCACTTCACTAAACCCCAGTTATAGAATCTTATAATGTTGGTAAAACAATAATAAATCCATACCCAATTTCACCATAATAGGTGGCATAAACCATTCCCAAATGGGTGGTTTATTATTGTTTTACCCCCAGTACCTTCCAATGTTAGTAAAGCAATGTCATAAACCAGCCACAATATCCATTCATATCCCATAGTGTTGTAAATTTGGTGATGGTTTGCTATTGCTTTGCTAGCATTAATAATATTGTTTATTTTGCCCTCTGGTAAACCAACAACTAGCGATAGAAACTCACAATTGTGAGTAAGTAAATCAGCTATAAATGATTATAAATGGGTGATGTTCAATAGCTCTGTAACAAATTACTGGAGGGTAACTATCGAGTGGTTTGGAGGGAGCAGAGCAATTCGGAGCTATGCGTGTATCCATATTCCCTACGAGCCATGGAGAGCCAGATGCAGCTACATACTAAGAATTTGGAAAACATGATTCTGAGCAGGAGACTTGTACTGTACCATCGTTTGGATCTATATTCATCTAAGCCCCATCCAACAATATCCAAAAGTGATTTTACGATGTTTTAACGGATGTTTCAAATGCACGTGGCTGGGTGCACACCTGTTTTTCCCTTCCAAAGAGATTGCCCTTTGTTCGCATCGACCACTTTTGCGCTTCATCGAACTCCTTAATTTTAGAAAGTCAAGTTTCACTGGTTACATGTCACATTTTATACCAAGTTGTTTGGTCACGTTCAACATCCACCATCCATCTGGGTAAATTTGATCACGGCCCCACTGTTCTCCCGAACCCTGGAATGATGGTTAGTAAGTATAGGGGAATCATCCCCAAATGGCCGCAAGATTCAGGTTAGTGACATATTACAATTTCCCCAGATCCATAGCCATTGTTCTTAGGCACCTCACCTTTCACAGACCAGTGGTTTGCAGGCGATCACCAGGGGGCCCTAGAGAACTGCGACAAAGCAGTGCAGTACATGCCGCTGGGCGAGAACCGATGAACCAATAGGAGCTGAGAAAAATGGGAAGATCATCATCAATGGATTGGTTTAAGGGAAAATCTTACTGAGAAATCTGAGAAACCATGGCTTTTCCCATGGAAATGTGGGGTGGTCCTTTTTCACTGTCCCCGGAAACACCAATCCACTGACACCAGCTTTTTGGTGTTGATTGGATTTGATTGGATGATTCGTAGCCCTGAAATGATAAAGGTTCATAAAGGTTCATATTTCTTGCAGCTATGCTGTGATGTAAGACCCTAAGACCTTGCTTTTTGACGTTGTGACCCATCCCCGAGTGATATATATATATATATATATGTAATATAATATATATACATATATACACACATTCCGCGGTCCAGTTCAATGAGGCTTCAGGCTGGATCGTGACTGGTTAACCCAGGTCAGCAAGTCCGTCATTCGTGTGGCTATCCTATGTACAGTTGAGTTATAGCTGTGGTTACCAAACTACAGTTAGGACTTGTGGGACTAAAAAATGTCCATCAATCCAAGTATACCATAATTTTTGGGTCGCCTATGATAAGTTATACCACGTTATACCTATGGTGACTAAGCAATACTTCCATGATGGCCCCAATTCGCAATCTCCAGGTTGGCCCTCCACCGAAACGAGAAGGTAGAGGCGCCCTTTGGGAGCACGGGTTGATTCATGTTCATTCATGTAGAACAATGGGCCTATATGCATTTTCCAAGCCCCAACAACAGGGGTTACTGTAAGTATGTGGCTGGTTATTTTTTTAGGTACCCCCAAATCATCCATGTTAGTAGGATTTTCCTCTAAACCCTCCATTTTGGGCATCCCATTTATGAAAACCCCCGACCGTGTTCCCAGTCAACTGGCCGCCCCGGCTCCACCGGAAGGAGGTCGAGGCGACGAAGAAGATCAAAAAGAAAAAGGGCAAGGGAAAGGAGACGTAGGGAGCTGGCAAGGGCCAAGGGCAGCCATCCACGAAAAAAAAAGGCTAAACCTATGCTAAACCGGGATGTTTTGCTTGATACATGATAGGAATCTCCCACCAAACTACCTAATTTTGATGGAGAATTTGGAGAATAGATCATGAAGTCGAGTGGATTGTTGGATTGGCCACATCAAATTCCGTCATTTTTACTCCTTTTTATCTACCTACTTTGGGAGTATGGCGAAAATGGCCAAGACTGGCCACGGATACGACAGTTTCGCCATCCTTTGCCTGAGGAGAAAAAGAGAAGGGTGACTTCGAAGAAGAGGCCGAGCTGTTTCGCAGTGTTCAGCACACCCTGGGGTATCCACCCTGACTCCACTTTGATGTTCACCCTCCACCGCGACCCTCAGAGACCACTCAGTTTGTGCAAGGCAGACGGTCCTGAAAGAACAGTGCCTTTGGCGTTGCATGATCACGGGAGACGGTTAGACTCAAGTGTTCACATGTTCTATACCTATGAATAGAGTTTGAGAAGTCAAAAACCTACCCTCTGGTTATGACTAACATAGCTATTGAAAATGGCTATGTATAGTGGTTTTTCCCATTAAAATGGTGATTTTCCATAGTTATGGTACCTATGTCATGTGTTCCCATATGATATTCTATATGATGCTGACCCGTCCCAAAAAAATATTCGAAGTGTATTGGAAGATATGAGCGAACCTATTGTAGCAATTGGCAATTAGGTCTGGTGGGCAATTGACCTGGCAGATCATGCCCACCACTTGTTACATCAGTAACAATTCTATCTCATAGCCCATCACCTGCATGTTCCGCCCATTGTCGGCACCTTTGAGGTTATTGGCCGACAACTTTGCGCAGGACCGGCTCCGCGGAAGCAGCTTCAGTCCTGGGATGCAATGGGGGATTTATTCACAGAGGATTTAGGAGCCCCTAGTTTTGGGGATAAATCCAGTTTGAAGAAGTTGAAACATTGTTCATCCCAATTTGTCATGTTCTGTCAGTTCAGGTGGTGGTTGGGTGGCCGTTTCTGTTGCCAACACTTTGTCTCAAGATTTGGAGCCCTATTTCATCCTATTTCATCCTACGGAGAAAGAAAATACGTCATGTTCCTAAACATCATACACCGTAATACGTCATAAATTGGGTGGGTGGTAAATCATTGTAAATCCCTATTTGTGTTAAACCCATGTGACTCCATTACTCCAATTTTCCTTCATTGTTTGCTACTTGACAGACCATTTCTTGGACAGGCGGACCCCGAGGACGACGAAGACGACGACGAGGGGTCACCTGAAGACGCGTCGCCTCGCGCAGACGCGGAGGAAGGCCACGGGGACCAAGAACGGAGGATGCATGGGAATTGTACGAGGTAGTAATTATCTCCAATATAACATTATTTCATCGTATTTCAGGTTAGTGAAATTTTCAGATTCCAGAAATCCCAGGTGATGTGTTTCTTGGCTGTGCGTCGGTGATGTGGGTCATGTTCCCCATGGTTGCACCAGGGAATGATGAATTTGCATGAATTTGCTGGAAATCTAAATGCTGTTTGGATTATATGGACCATATATGATATATTTATTGAAAAGATAGTAAATCCTCACATAAACTTTTTGACATATAGACCATGTACAGTATTTCAGCATCATGCAACCTTTGCAGCTTTTGCCCAGAGCGTGTCGCAGGAGTTCGTTCTAAGGATGCTGAGTTTCCTTTCCTCCTTATCGGCAGTACCTCCATCATCGGAGCGGCAACATGATGTAGCAAATGGCAGTACAGCATAAAAAATATGTAAAAAAAATAAGGCTGATCTTAATAGGACTCATGGTCCTCATCCAACTTATCCTGGCGAATGTTTGTGTTTTGCTGGACTTTTCTGCTGGAGACCACTAAGTTCATTTTGGGGCTGTTCTTTCCCAGGTCTTCCCCGATTTGTTTGGTGGATTAGGAGACCCCATGTCCTCAGGCGCTGAGAGTCCTGCAGAAGAGTCACCTCGGGAGGTCCCATTTAAAATGATTTAAAATGGATAGAAACTGGGGTACTTGGGATCCAAGATGAGTTAAGTGGGTAAGACGCAGAGACCATATGATACCCTAGTTATATGGAAGAAATATGAAGAAACCCACTTATGGTTTATAGATCCAAGCACGGATCATCTACAAACTGCTGGAGAAGTAAAAAATACAAGAACAAGGTGGGTTTGGGACTTTAAATCCACCAAAGGCGTCAACCAAGAGGACGGGAAATCTCAAGCGTACCGTAGATTGTAGATTCAGGGATGTTATATATATATAACCGGAAATAGCGGCCGTCTAAGTCTAACAAACATGATACTGCTACCCTTTGGTAGTCCAACATAGCAATGGAAAAGCACAATGTGTTTTGTAGGAAACCCATCTATAATTCGGGGAGTTCCGTTACGATGTTAGGTTGCCGCGTGGTATTCTGTATATAATGGGTTACAGTAATGGGTCATGTAAGATGATGAGGATGAGAATGGGATGATGACACGTTCCCTTCTGGCATGATGGCTTAGTGGCCACGAGGATGGAGGATGCTACTAGCCTACGATGAGGTTAGGATTAATATGGATTAATTAATTATATACTGTAAATCAGTTGCCAAATGGTTTCCAATGGTATCAAAATGCATCAAACATGTGCTTGTATTCCGTCCTTAATGCGGGATCGTGTTTCCATGTTTTTCTCTTGGGCGGGCTTAATCAACTACTAGTGTTTGGAGAAACAAAAACAAAGGGAAGGCAAGTGATATATATATATACATATGTATATACATGATGTGATGATTACTATTATCTATTATCCTTATTGTTATTTTGAGTATTATTCATCATTATATAGTTATTAGTGTTACTATTATCATTATGATAATGATTATTATGTGTATAATTTGTACATAATCATACAATACATATGTCATATATATGTGTGTGTGTATGTATGTGTGTGTGACACTGTGTGTGTGTTATGTATGTATTATATATATATCCAGTTTTTAGGAGTATTAGGCCAACATTCGCAAGTCCTCCAAGGAAGTCCCAACATCAGATTCGATGTTGCGACCTCAGGAGACGCCAGCGGAAGCGGAAGCTCCAGCGGAGCCAGCTTCGGAAAGCACCGGGTTCTCAGGTTCCATGGGTTCCATCGGTTCCATAGGTTCCATGGGGCCTCGACCATGGAGAAAAACCTGGGAATGGGCCACCTTTATGGGCAGGACTCGAACCAGAAAATGGGAGGTTTTGCAACAATAGTCATAAGACATCATAAGACCATGTTCAAAAATGGTGAGTCTACGAAGAAAAATTGTGATTCAAAAAAAAGTGTTGTATTTAATTGCGGATTTCATCGACAAAGCCGGGTTTCAAATCAGTACTCATGATGCTTGGAGACATAGGTATGGGCCAAAATTTTGGGACCACACATGTTATAAGAGCTGTTTTCTTTCGCAACTAGCGCTCCGTTTGGATGAAAATGTTGCCCCATGCTCTACTATGGTGAGCATGGGAAATCGGTTGTAGAAATGACGACTCGGGTGACACCCGCAGTGCATTGGCCGTCTTCACCTGGAACATCGGTAATTCACTTACGTGGACAGCTAGACAGCTAGGCTGGGCAATTGCCATGAGGCTAAGATCTGGCAATACATCCAACTCCAGCTTTCAGCTCCACCACAGTTCCAGTGCCAGGTTTGTTTGACTTGACCAAGCATTTGATCAACGAAAAGCCAGACTTGGAAGCAGGCGCGGCCCTGTGGCTGCTAACGAGGTCAGATTCTCCAGCCGGAGCTTCCTAATGGAGCACCGGCCCCGGCGAGCAATAGTGGTCAATTGAGCTACAGAATATTCGATCGATTTTGATCCTGGCAAAATACCCACTTTCCGGATGATTCTGTAGCTATATATCCTCATATATCCATATTTAGTATCCTGTTATATGGATATATCCATATAATCATATATTCCGTATGAATAACTTGTTCATGTACCCTCGGAAATTGGAGAATCCTCATTTAGCTCGATGAGTTGCCAATCTAAATGCCAATTCATCGGTTCCCATTGCTATGGTTGATTGCTGGAGGGCATCAACCAATATGCCATTCGTTTCCCATTTTTTAAAAAAACTTTGTCATTGTATCCCATTCATATTCCATTAACATTCAAATCATATCCCCATCAGACCACCATTCTTGTTGCTCAAATCCCTATGTTGGTTGGTGAAATCCTAGTTCCAGTTCGGGGGCTGCTTGGATGGAATGCAACTGATCACAGGCGAGAGGAAATGGGATTTAGCGCAGCTGATGCTGGTCGAAGGCCTAGGAAGGAAAACAGAGTTGATTCTGCTTCAAGAAAGGCGCATCTTCATCCATCATCATCATCATCATCATCATCATCATCATCACAATCCAAATATTCGGCCATTGGCTTTGACCCATACCCATACTCATTTATCATATTTCTGCATATATATATATATATATATGGATATGTGTGTGTGGGTGTGTGTTGTATATATGAGTGATGAATGTCATTGCGTGTATGGCATGCAGCTTCGAGACATCACAGGCCCCTATGCGTCCACTGAGGTGAAACCGCCTCCGGAGGTTGAGGGGATGGACCGCTCCGAAATCGAGGAGTCGGGGTTGACAGCCTTGGGGCTTTCCTACAATTTGGGGACTCCAAAACCATGGGTTTCAATACCAAAATAATCTAAAATTGGCTAATTTTGGATGATTAGGGGTAATTACATCTATTTTAGGAAACCCCCAAATGAGTATCTAATGAATGTGTTTGATATACCCAACAATTGGATGGCGTTTATGTCCTTTTTCCATCTTTTGTTCAAGCCAATGGAGGTTTGTTGCAGGTAAGCTCAAGACATCTCCGGATTGGGTCAACCAATTCAATTTGGAGAAATGGTCCACGATCAAAAAGACCACGAGATGGGGAACCATTGGGGACATAGAGAGCTGTATCAGCTGCAAAATTGTGAAGGTTTGGCTTGTGAAACGCCACTTTCTTATTGGCTCAATCTCGGATTTTGGATGATTTTGGGTGGTGTTGAAATTCGGCTGATGGTTGTTGCGGTTCCATATATTGTATTGTTTTCTTCTGGTTGCTCCATGTTGCTGTAGCATCCTATTCTACCAATAAAAACTCGCTTAAATCATCAAACTCAGTCATCTCTATTTTCCATCAATAAAAAATTCCATATATATATATATTATATATATACATTATATATATATACATTATATATTTATATATTTATATATATACATTATATATATACATTATATATATACATAATATATATATACATTATATATATATATACATTATATATATATATACATTATATATATATTACATATAGAAACTCCCAAAGATCGTCACCCGAAGCAGGAGCTGGCAGAGCTCTACGCCATGCGCGCACAGGCCAAGGTGGCCTTGGGTGACTTGGCACCTTGGAAAAACACGGCCTTCCGAAGGCCCGGGTCAGGCCCTGCGGGTCAAAATGGCATGGATTTACCCGCCAAAAATGTGAGAGGCCCTGGGATGTTTTACCAACAAATGTGGACTTTGCCAAGTAAAAATGTAAATTGTACCAATAATAATGGGAGTTTTTGTGGGAAAAATTAGGGAGTTTAGCAACAAGAATGTGGATGTTACCACTGATGTGGATTGTACTGACAAGATTTTGGATTTTACTAGCAAAATTGTGCTTTTACCAACTAAAAGGATGATTGTACAAGTAAGAATTTGGAATTTACCAACAAAAATGATGGTATCACTGGCATACAATGAGGATTGTCCAACATTGGATAAGGATGGATAAGGGTTGAATGGTGTGTTTTTCGATTTTAATGCGGGTGAAGCAACTAAAAAGGTATATACTATATGTATAATATATATATACATACATCATATAACTTGGTATATGTTTGGATTTGGGGTTTTCGATGTTCGAAAAAATGATCTTGGAATATATTGGGCAATGTTTTTCCCGGATTTGGACATGTCAAAGAAGCTTGAGTTTTTTTGGGCACCGGATTTCAAGCTAACATGGGATTTTAATTGGATTGGAACATGATTTTCTTCAGATTTGGAAATTCCATGTATGTTTTATTTCGGACCTGGAAATCAATTGAACATCATTCAAGAATGGTCTTGGAAGATGCTGTTCATTGTTGGTGCTTGCCAACATTGACTATTTTTTTGATCCAGCAAATGGGATGAATGCAAACATTTGGGGGGTCACTGGGGAATTCGCAGGGCGTAATGCGGAGATAGCGGAGATAGCCTAAGAACATGGGCCCTTTATATGCGTGAAAATGAGGATTCACAACCAGAAGATCAGAAGATCAGAGTGCAGGGTGGTTTCACCGTAGTTTCACCCGGATACTATCATCGTTCAGCTGCATAAATATGTGTGACCATCATGACATCATAATTATTGCCTGGTTCAACATCTTTTTAGATCAATTCTGGGTCATTAGGTCTATTTTTCTAGGCGGGAAAATAGAATGTTATATAGATGAACCTACGTATAGTGAATTGACTATCGTTCGCAGGGTATCTAAGACTCGCAGGGTATCTAAGACAAACGCATAGATTTATATAGCAATGTTTCTACTTGGTCTGGCTACATTAAAGAAACCATTACCCTCCGGTGGTCAAACGCTGCTTGCTGGAAAATCTACCAATTATAGACAACTTTCCCATTGAAACAAACCTCCATTTATTGTGGTGTCTCCCATATGTTTCCAATTTTTCCATTATTTTCCTACGGTGTTGCATTAAAACCTCCATTCATAGTGGTGTGTCCCATCCATGACTTTCCAATGATTTTCCCATGAAAGCATGTTTCCTCCGGGATTTCCCATGATTCCCGTAGGGTATCCCAGCGGAACCTAGGAGGGCACCATCGCCGATTGCTCCTCAGCCTTGTGCCTGAATGCCACTTGGATCGGCGCCGAAAGGGCTGGGGGTATCTCGTGGGAAAAATGGGGATCTCACAGGCCATTCGCAACTTGAGATTGGTTGGACCGAGCTGGACCCCCAAAGGTTTCAAAAACCAGCCATTTCCTCACTGGGAACCACCATGTGCCAAGGCTAGAGTTCCCTTTTGCCGTGGCCTTACCGGGAGCTCGAAGAGCCCGTGGCAAGTGACAAACATGATGCCTTTGGCATGCGCGTCAATATATTTCAGCTACAGGAGGAATATGGTGATATCAGTGATATCTGACCAAATCATATTACATCATATTGCCAAGCTTCCCGTGTTGTCATATTAAATTTATTATCTGGCTAAAACATCAATTATATCAGATATATTCAGATATTGCATGATATTACCATATTTTGGTCAGATATTCACCAGTGATATCACCGTATATTTGGCTGATATGTTGTCATAGGCTGGGCCGCCCGCGCTGAAGCCAAGCGCTTGCAGTCCCTGGGCGTTTTCAAACGAAGGGTCGAAGAGACTGGAGTCATCTGGAGTCATAGTCAATGGATTGGTTATTAAAGTTACTATTAGAATCTATTAGTTACTAATGGATGATTGTTACTATTATCAATGGATTGGTTTTATTGGGAAAAACTTCACCCGAAACCATAGATTTTCCCATGAAGATCATGGGGATTTCCGGTTAAAATTCTCCCTTAAACCAATCCATTGACATAGGGATCTTTGGGATGTAAGATGATGTAAGCACTAGGCAGCACAAAAATCAAAAAAAGCAAATGAAACTCAATGTTGGTGCCAAATAATTTCGAGCATTTCTGTGTGTTCCCTTTGAATCCCTTTTATTTACATTTATATATTGTTGTGTGGGATGATGCTCAATGGCTGACATTTATCCAACTAACTTCAGTTGGATCACTGTGTTTGCTGAGTCCGTGGTTCTTTTAATGTTCCCCTGAACTCAGGAAATCTCAGTGTATATGCTGGGAAGATTGTGCGTTTGCAAAGAAAAAGAATGAAACTGTTTGTATTTTTGTCCTGAAGTCGAGGAAATCTTCACATTCAACATGTCCATAGATTTCCCTGAATTTCTGGCCTTGACTCCTGAGGACATTCAAAATTTCTGGCTGTAAAAATCTGGCTGTCATCATTCCACCCACCTGAAATGAGGCATCTTTCTATGGAGTCTGCTTGGATCATCCCGACTAGTAATCAGTGACTGATTAACCCCAGTAAAAACTGTGCGATGGTGACTGAACTTCCCAAGCAGGGTGGTAAGGCAGTTAGTCACAAGATGCTCCACTCAGCATCTCAGGGATAAGCTGGAGGAGGCAGTGAAGGATGCCAGTGAGGTGCCCGTCGCTGCTGGAAAAAACCCAAGTTCCAAGGGGGTTCAAAGAACATGTTCCCCTTATAGAAGTGCAGTCGTCCAGTGCAATCTACAGTTTCACAAAGGATTAGTTCCAACTGCAGCCATTCTGGATTTATGATGATGAATGAATTATGAATGGATATGAATAGGTGTATCAAAGCACCCCCTCTTTTCTCAAAAGAAAATCGTGTGTGTGATTCTGGAAGATAAAGCTCTCTACAAGGTGGTGCCCCCTAGATAGCTAAGTTGGTTTACAACTCCAATAACTATGGTTTATGGTACTTATAACTATAGTTAATGGGGTTTATATACCAACTTATAACTGGGGGGCCCCACCTTGTAAGTTCTTTCTTGGACTTTTCCCGGGGTCAGCTGGCTGGCAGCTGTTCAGTGGTCCATGAGTTCCATAGTTGAACCACCAGAGTTGGACAGGGTACTGTATGTCAGGGTTGATCCTTTCCCCACAAAAAAAACGCCCAGAAACAGCCTGATTTCAACAGCATCTTGATATATTTTTCAGTGTGTCAAAACCAATAGTACCCCTTTTTTGTTCACATCAACATAGCTGGGTTAAAATGGATGTTCATCCCACTAAAAATGGTATCTATAGGTATTGACCCATACCCAATATCTTGATGGTTGACCCCACAGGCACTACGTCTTGATCCACTGAATGTGTCGGGCGACCTGTGGCTTTCGGTGATGGGTCCTGGGACCTGGGAAAGTCCACAATTCCAATCTGCAAATTATTTGCAAACAAGGAAACTGCATGGACTTACCAGTGCAAGCTTAGATGCGCGCCAAGCGGGAAAAGATCCTCAAAATCTGCTGTACATAAATGGGCAATCCGATATATGGGCGAACCATAATCTACAACACCCTGGAAACATGTTTCTATTCTTGGGGCTTGTAGGTGTGGTTTGACTCCATAAATTGAAGCCATTGATGATCAGAAAGTTGCGGGCAAAGTCACCAACCATTTTTTTGTCTCCGGGTATCAGTGAGTTTCTTTATGATCCGGATATCTAATATGTACAAATAGTGGTTGGTGGTTTGGAACATGTTTTATTTTTCCATTCAGTTGGGAATGTCATCATCCCAACTGACGAACTCATATTCTTCAGAGGGGTGGCTCAACCACCAACCAGAAATAATATGGGGTCCGCATGTAAATGGTTGTGACTGCTCTCACGAAAGATGGCTGGGTTCAACCAGTTCAACAGTAGCGGACGAATCCCAGCCGTACGAAGGGGCCCGGACGAATGAACAGATCCAATACCAAACCAGGTCTTTGAAGGGGTCTTTTAATAATGTATTGGCTAAATGTCTGTGATTATATATATAATTTATATAAATATGTATGTATGTATGTGATATATATATATACATATACACGATTATATACGTATATGTTCCTGTTTCAGCGTTGTTAAACAATATTTGACCACCATGGTTGATTGTAAAACCATATTAAACCATCATATTTTGTGGTTAAACCACCATTTAAGCATTCATTGGGAGATTGAATTCAAGCATCTACAGACCATACAGATTCTGATAGTCCCAGGTTTATTGGTTATAACACCTCCAAAAAAATGGTGGCTAAATCCTCGGCAGAACATATCAGTCGCCAAGGTCCGCTTACCTCACTCGGGCAAGGGCAAAGTTGAGGGTGGGCGAAGCGCAGTTTGTCACTGGGGCCCAGTGGTTTTTTGTTGCTGACCTTTTCCGCGGGGCCGGACGCATCAAACAAACGGAGTTGAAGGGATAGGTGGACTAGAACATGACTAGAAGATGTTGGATATATATATATATATACACATTAGGCGGCCTGCGGGTATTTATATATATATATATATATTTATTTGTATAGATAGTTATATATATATATAGTTTTTTTCCAGTGATCCATGTTACTTTGGGAGATCTAAATATACGAAACAGTTTCTGCGCTTTGGAGCGATCTCAGGTGGTGACGGACTGTTCCGAAGCCTTGGCATTGGATTTGCATCAGCCCACTGCATGGCTGGGCCCTTGGAATCCTCGGCAGAGGGTGAAACACCCACCCCATGGCAATGTCGTTGGTAGATCACAATTTCTATTCGCCTGGGGCGGAAGTAGTAGGTGTGGTTTGACTCCATAAATTGAAGCCATTGATGATCAGAAAGTTGCGGGAAAAGTCACCAACCAATTTTTTGTCTCCGGGTATCAGTGAGTTTCTTTATGATCCGGATATCTAATATGTACAAATAGTGGTTGGTGGTTTGGAACATTTTTTTCCATTCAGTTGGGAATGTCATCATCCCAACTGACGAACTCCATCATTCTTCAGAGGGCTGGCTCAACCACCAGACAATATCTACCCAGTTGCTGTGATTCGCCATTTATAACGGCATCATTCTTCGCCCGAGGTTCTATATGTGTTTGGGTGTTCCGAACGTGACTTTTTCATGAAATGAACGGCTGGCTGGAACTGGAAGTGGTTTAACGAGCTGGTTTCAGATGTTGGTTGCATGATCTCAGCTTGGCAGCAGGCATCACGTGTATCTTCTCCCTTAGTACGTATAATAACAATAATTATTGTTATTATAGTAATAATAATAATACACTCACTCACAGAATTGTATATATTATATCAATGTAGTGACAATGGCATGGAACGACATGTAATGACAATATAAAACATAATGTTTGAATCTGATTGTAGCATATTATATCTGTATATTATAATATATATATATATATGATACATATGTACATCTCCAGTAAACATAGGGAGCTTGGTTGGTCTCCACATCGCACCGGACATCGCAGCGTTTTGGTGCTCCAAACCAGCTGTGAGATCCATCGATCTGCCGCGGATGGCACGTGCTTCGAAGCTCATCACCCTGCAATTTGGATCAACGATAGATGGCCACTGGGGATATCATGGGGATATATATATACAGTATATATATAATTATATATATATAACATTACTGGACGGTGGTTTGGAACATGACTGTTATTTTTCCATATATTGGGAATGTCATCATCCCAACTGACTATTTTTTTCAGAGGGGTGGCTCAACCACCAACCAGACTTAATATAAGCCATATAGTTTCAACCTGACTGGTGGCGTTGAATAATTTTGCATGTTTAAGCATAGAAAGTGGGATGGTGATCCCCCAAAGACGAGCATTTGCGGGATGGATTAAATCTAAGCAGGGGATCGACATCGACAAACTACGAAGTATACGGTAACTATCGGATTGAAACACATCATGTGTATTTCATGATTTTTAATGTGCATATGTAGTAATATATGTATGTACTATGTATGTACATATATCGGTTTACTGTATCTACTTGAACCCCATGTGATCCGTCATTTTGAGTGTTCGACCGGTAAGAAGGTTGGTTATGCATGCAGAGTTTGGGTCCCGTGCATTCCAGGTGAATAAGTCGTGGATTGGACAAGTGTCCAACTAGAAACACGAACTATGACTATGCCTCCATGGGAAGTTTGGCACTTGTCTCTTCAAAATCCTGTGTTCCTTCTAATCTTCCTTTATTGAATCTGAAGGACTTAGAATCAACTGAAGACAACATCGCCATCAGTGCTGGTATAGGATACCACCATCAGCCATCCACGTGTTGATTGAAATCCCCATGTTGGTTGGTCAGATCTGCCTCGTTTTGCCTGGTATCTTTTTGAGGGTGCCAGACAGTAAGTGTAACCCACTCAGAGGTATAGAGATGTATAGAGAGAGAGAGAGAGATATATATATATATATACAGAGAGAGATATAGAGAGAGAGAGAGGTATAGAGAGACAGAGAGTCAAATCAGAGAGATTAATGGAGTATCCCGATTCCTGTACTGTAGCTCACACACCACTTACTCAATCTTTTTCATCACCACCACCACCACCACTGCCAGCATATGATGAAACTCCCCATCTCTGATGGTTGCCCCACTTGCTGGTTATTGTTGATGATTAAAACCCCGCTATTTGATTACGTAATTTTGATGATTAAACATGATGAAACTCTACTTGTTGATGATGTTTGATGATTAAATCCCACCTGTTGATTATGTTGATTTAATCCCACTTGCTGCTGATGTTTGGTGGTTAAACCCCGCTTTTTGAGTTTTTTGATGATTAAACCCTCCGATTTGATAATGTTTGATGGTTAAACCCATGTGTTGCCTGGTTGATGATTGAGGAGAAAAAACAGTAACGTCTTTGATGATGTTCGCTGGTGAAACCCCACTTTTTGACAATTGTTGATGGTTAAACTCCCTACTCTTTGATCATTTTTGACCCAAAAACCACCCAGCTTCAGGTGCCTGGCCCTGGTGGCCTGCTGGGCTTTGCATAGCCTGGCTTTCCTCAGCGCACCCAGCGGAGCACAGCTGCGAGGATCCAGGGCGAAAGTTGGTGATGTACATTCACCAGTTTTGTTGATAGTTTTTTTATGCCTCATTGTTCCATCTCAAATCCACATATGTTTGGACGGTAAACTATGGTAAACTGCTGAAATCATCTCAAAAAGTTAGGCAGTTTTTGTCCTGAAGGCGATGGATAGAGAGATCTCAAAAATCCAGGTAGTTTCTTTGTCCCAAACTCACCAGCTGCACCCAGCTGCACCCAGCTGCACCCAGCTGCACCCAGCTGCAGGAAGCCCCAGCGACGTGGCGGTTTCGGTGGCCGCCGCTGCCGCCGTGCCGGTCTTGCTGACGCCCGAGGCGGCTGTGGCGGCGGATGGAGCGCCCTCAGTGGTGTTGGGAGCGACTTGGCGCCGATTCAACGGTAGCGTTAGGGAAGTGCTGTAGGTCACCTAGGCTTGATAAAGGGATTTAGGATATAACATGATATAATGATATAGATATATGATTATATGATATATGATATAACACTAGGATATTATAGGGAATATAACTTTTGATATAACTAATATGATATAATACTGTAGATACTATAGTTCATAGCTTGATACCCTCCGGTTTGGCTAATAGAATAGCTATGGAAATCCAGTGCTTTTTAATGTGCTGTTTGGTTGGGGATGATCAATTTTAATGGTGGATTTTCCATAGCTATGTACGTTTACCGGAGGGTAACCGTCCGAAATTGTCATTGGCCGAAATGGTAATTTCACAGCGATGTGACGATGGTGCATTCAGTTCGATGATTTAGCGTAGCTACCCTCTGGTTATTTAACATAGCCATGGTATAGATGGCCCATTTATAGATGGTTTACCTATTAAAAATGGGGATTTCCCATGGCTATGTTAAATAACCAGATGGTATGTCAAATTACCAGAGGATAGTGGCTTTGAAAGAGTGATTTGATAGGGTGGATCACGTTGTTTCAACGTGTTTTTCTGTGACATTTTAATACTGCTTGGCCGTGACCCAGGCACCCCAATTTCTGGCCACTTTGGTAGGAGAAATGATGATCATACTGGGCTTTAGGGCCTCAACTTTAGGGCTACCCCTTTTGGCGGGTGAATCCTGGGGGTGTCCTACCTGGTTTCATGGGTGTTGTAACAAGCCACCCTGGGAATTCCTTGTTTCATCAACGAGGTTGTGAGTGCGATACTGGAATACTTCCATGTTTTGAGGCTTTCACCCCAAAATTAATAATCTACAATAATCCCCCAATGTCTCAAGGCTTTCTTGCAAAAACAAGTGGGGGGGGTAACAGGGTAACAATACTTAGAATACCTCACAGTTACTAAACATGTACCCTGTCACTTCAAGGGAAATCCTATAGCTGATTGCTCGTGAGATACACGTCAGCTGGGTCAGCTGCACAAATGTTGAGATCATGTCCTCATTTCTGTGGGATAACACCATGATCAAGACACTGTGTTTTCTTGGTGTGAAATGTGGTTGATCAAAAGTTTAACTCCCCTCATTTTTTCTGATCCTTTTTCTGGTTGAAACGTAAAGTTACCCTCTAGTAAACTAACATAGCAATGGAAAATCACCATTTTTAATGGGAAAATCCACAATTTCTATGGCCATTTTCAATAGCTATGTCATAACCAGAGGGTATCATAATTTCCATCCATGTCATGTTTGACCGCCGCGGGGCTCACCTCTCTACGAGGTGGGCATCCTCTGCATGTTCGCCGCCTTCAGTGCCGTCTCCAGCGTGATCAGCGCCACCGTGACCTCCGAGCTCGACTGATCAGCGAGGATCACCCACGGGCGTTGTTTGGAGCTTGGGGTTGGATATGTTTTATCTTGAAAAGCTGCAAATGATGATGGTTGATGATAATTAATGATAGTTAATGATGATTAATGATGATTAATGATGGCAAATGATGGTTAATGATTCATACTGGCTATAGTGATATTTAATGGGAATATCTGATATCTCTTTGAAAAAGTGTTAAAAGATGTTTTAAGAATATAGATGTTATGTGGATCTATCGGTTGTGTGTGTGAATACGTGCGTGCACAGGGCCTGAAAGAACTGCTAAATGAACAAACTCATATGCACGATGTGTGGTGCGTGTGCAATGTGTGTTTTTATACGAGGTCTCGATGCTGAAAATCCCGGCTCCAATTTCAACAGTCGTTTCAGGCGCTCAAAATGATAAATGCTTTCATCCATCTACCCTTTGGCAATTAAACAGTTTGCAATGGCATAGATGGCCCATTTAGTTTCGATGATTTACCGATTAAAACCGCTGATGTTCCATAGCTATATTAAATTACCAGGAGGTCACTTGACATCAAAGCCCAATATCTTAGACTACATCATCTACATCCAATTCCCAGCGTTTTTTGGACAACCGTCCCCAACCCTTGCGATATCAAGATGGCAGTGCGCGAGCACCAGCTCAGATTTCTCCCACGTTTCAGCCGCGGACAAAAGAGACATCACTGCAGCTGGCCTGGTGGGGGTTGTAACGATGGGCATGTCATCACATACACTCTGGGTATCTCTGGGTAATACGTGGGTGTGTATATGGATTGCAGGATGTTACATGGTTTTAATGGCTTCAAGGGTTAGTTAATCTTCTACGGCGGTTCTGATTACGATGATGATCGTAGCCCTACATCTCAGAAACCATCATTGAAATGCTTCTGCATATTAAATCATATTAAGATTTATCAAGTCCAAGAACTATTTACAGTAGTACCATTTGCGCTCTGGTAAACTAACATCACTATGGAAAATCACCATTTTTAATAGGCAAATCATGCATAAAAATATCCATAACTTGGCATGTTCAATAGCTATGTCCAACAAGTTGCAAGTCGCACCCAGGTCCACACGCGCAGCTGCCAGGCGAGCTAGCAGCTGACCATTTGGCAGATATCCGTGTTGTTTTTTCTAATTTAAATTGGATTTGAATAAACCACTAGTTAGCACTAGTAGTTATATTCAGATGTTTTTTTCTAATTTAAATTGGATTTAGATATAGTTAGCACATGTTAGCACTATCTGAATTTCCCAAGGTCCCAGAAGTTCCTTCGATTTTTCCCATCAACCCCTGCCAGGCTGGATCTCAAAGATGTCCCGGGCGCTTTGAGCGATGCCAAGAGCGTTTGGAGCCCAGCCCGCCCAAGATGGAGCCAAGAGACTAAAGGTGGTGCAGATGAACCATGGGGATTTAAGAAACCAAAAATCTGGTGTTTTTGCCAAGGTTTTTTTTGGGTGATTTAAACATCCATATATCAAAAAATGGCCAAAATTAGCGATTTAAACATCAAAAATGGTGATTTAACCATATTTACTGTAACCAACAAACATGGGAAAAGGTTGATGATTTATAAGCATATGAATATGCAGGGGTTTCATGGAAAGTTTTTTGCATACATTGGAAAAGGGTCGTGTGAGATCAATTTATGGGCTCACTCATGGCTGAAGGGAGATTTCGGGAATTTAGCCATCAAAAGGTGGGGTAGAAAGCCAATCATAGCTGGGATAGTTTATGGAATGTACCATGGGACATAATGGATTCTAATGGTTTAGAGTTATTCAAATCAGACTGGGCACCAGCAGAAACTTGGATATTAAATGACATGTTGAACGTCAAAAAAGCTATATATTATCTAATATATATGATCTAATATAGCTTATCTAATATAGCTTATGTGCAAAAATAGACCTGTGGTAGATCTATGATTATCCGATACCAATTATCTACAATAGACGGTCTATACATAAAAGATTGAAATATAGATCTGATCTAAATGTGATGATTCATATATTTCAACACTATCTAATATGTATCACATGTTAATCTAAATCCACGCATATTCACATATGTGTCTAATATATTCATCTAAATGCATCCTAGATTAATAACATTAATGTTTATGATATATATATATATATTGCATATATGTCTACATGCATCATGAATTAATCGAAATGCATCTAATTCTGGAAAATATTGATCGTCTATATTATCATATCTAATATATATATGTATGTATATATAAATATCACATCTAATATATTTATAGATGTATCTAATATATGCTTTCTGTTTCTACCATGTCTTGAGATGTCAACATGTTTCGCCTCAAGGCCATCGCCTTGGACCCAGCCCCTCGGCGCTGGGATCGTGTGGCCGGATTTGGGGATTGGATGTGGCTGATGGATTTTGATCGATTCATAACATTTCTATAATCAATGGATTGGTTTAAGGGAAAATCTACAGGAAACCATAGATTTTCTCATTAAATATGGGGGTTTCCTGCAAATTTTCCCTTAAACCAATCCATTGATATAATTAATCAATGAACATCAAGCCATCATTATAGGAATCTATGATATATCAAATATATATATATATATATATATCATGTTTATCAATCTATGGCTGATGGATGTTCCCCTCTTTTTAATGAACATCAAGGAAGATCGGAAAGAAAAGTGGGGAAGTTCAACGAAGTTCGTGAGGATGCTTTCACCAAGTGGGTGTTAGCTTCACTTTCCTTTGCAAGAAATGAAGGAAAAATGTGGCAATCAATTAAGGAAAGCGATAATGCTTTGATGACACATGGAAGATGTTACCAAACGGAGGATTTCAATGATTTCAGCGAACTAAAAGTAGAGGAATTCACCACGGAAATGGGGAAAGAACTATCCCGGATTATTGGTTGGCTGATAGGTATCCAACCAAAATGCTGGCTTATGTCACACTGAGCGATAAACCAGATACTTAATAACCCCCCACGTCGGAACCAACCAACCATCATTTCTCAATCACATCACCAAGTCCCAGCAAAGTCCTTGTTTTCGTTTTTTTTCAATATCCCATAATATCCCCATACGTTCAATCGGTTTGAAAAATATATTTTAACCCATATACTTGCTGATAAAATAACAATGTTTAGTAATTAATGGTTATGAATAGCCAATCAGTTTGCTCCCCGAGAATAGTTCCCATAAACACTATAATTTCAGACAATTGATGCTTGAGTCCCAGTAAAATCCCTGGCTATTTTGCATAGTTAGTCGCTGTATATCAGCATATTTCCTTGTTGTTAAAACATGTTCGGTGCAACCCTGACGCTGCTCCGCGCCTGACTCGTGGAAAGGGTGCATATGTTTGATGTTCCCCAGAAGTGGAATGTCGAAATGCACATGTATCATCATCATCATCATCATCATCAGATAAGTTGGTGTTCCCTCATGAAGATAAGTTGATGTCATTACCCCAATCAACATATTGTTCAGAGAGGGTGGCGAATATTGATCCCTCATGAAGATAAAGTTGATTTTATTACTCCATTCAACATATTGATGTTTATGATGATGATGATGATGATGATGATGACGATGATGATGATGATGATGATGATGGTCATGATCATGATGATTGTAAGTGTGGAGCAACGTCCGGGTTGGGCGGAACATGTTAAAACCATTTAAAACCAATAATGGGATAGATTTGCTGATTCAATCGATGTTGATAGTTTAAACACCAGCAAAGCTTATAACTGATGGTAAGTCCCAGGAAACTCTCCGGAAACTGGCGACGTTTCACCGTTTCACCAGGCAGATGTTGACGGATGGTGCTCCCTCAGTGGAGCCTTGCTAGATAGCTCCGATGTGGTGGGAGCAGCGGAGGCGGCCAGTAAGGCCCATGGGCCATGGGGCTGAGATTTAGTGGGCACAATTTACTGACATGAATGGAAGATATGGAAGCCGGCAAGCTCTCTGAGATGCCACATGTCATGAATTGTATAAATTGCATAGTGGAATGTGATTAAATATGATGGACTATTCAGATGGAGATCTCATTTCACCATTGTCGTGGTAACTTAAGCCAATCGGTGATTTCAGGGAGACTGAATGGGGGACTCAAGTGAGGTGTTTTTTTCCGGGGCTAAGCGAGTCGGGTGCCTTGGGCCAATGGGCCAGATGCAAGAAATTCATTGCTTTGGTGGTTTCTGGCAGATGTGTATCCCACTTTAGTGTGCGTTTTGTTGAGAACTGGTTTTGGGGGGGGTATTTGTGGATAGATTGGGATGAGTTGAAAAATCCGCCACCAATCCCTGAACTGGTTTCAGGGCGAATTGGGTGGAAAGAACACACATGTGACGTGACAAAAGCAGAAATTCCTTTAGATTTCCCTTAGACCAACCCATGAATTCCAATTGTTTCCCCATGATATAGCCATCTGGTTGGGGTTAGCATTTTGTGTTCCAAAGTGAGGTGAAAATGGCTGTGTTCCAAAGTGATGCTTCAGACTGTGTTCCAAAGTGATCCTGTTACCTCTGGTTGGTGGTTTGGACCATTTTTTATTTTCCATTTCATATATATGTGATGTCATCCTTCCCATTGACTTTCATTCATATTTTTCAAGATGGGTAGGTCAACCACCAACCAGCCATTCTACCACTATTTCGGTTGATGGCAGGCTCTCTCCTTAGACGGCGACTGCGCGCGAGCCTGGTGTGGTCACCAAGTGACCGTCGGGTATATATAAAAACCAACCATTGGATGGTTCATGAACTTTGGATTATGTAGTAGGGTATCTGGTTGGTGGTTTCAAACATGTTTTATGTTCCATGGTAATTATATGGGATAATCCTTCCCATTGACTAATATTTTTCAAGATGGTTAAAACCACCAACCAGTCAACCAGGTATGTTTTATTTTTTTTGGACATATAGGACTCAGGATTAGTTGATAATCATAGGGTTGTTTGAAAATAGACTATGCCCTCTAAATGGGCGTTTTAATAAGGATAATGACGATTGATCAATCGATTTATAATACCCTATTTTCAGACAAACCCAGATGGAGATGAAGAACGCACCAGAAAAGTAGATCATGTACTAAAGTGATGGAAGTTGTTGCCAGCGTTTTTTCTGTATGTTGACTGGAGGGTACATTATTTACTAGTACGGAACATGATAATCATTTGGTCGAACTTGTCTGCCCCACAAGAACTGTAGAACTTTTACCATGGGTCAGTCGCTCCCCCTTTGGAGGCTGATCGATCAGCACTGGTCACTGTCGTATCGTCAGAAGTCCTCGCTGGTGCTAAGTTTATGGACGTTTATGGCGGTTTACCTCTTCATATGTCCATGCGATTTCATGGTGAACCGCCATAAACATCCAACTATCAGTAAGTGGATGCTTACTGGGGTGATTTTTATGGCGGCTTTACCAAACTTCTGCTCCAAATGCTTACGATCCCGGGATCAAACTTCAAGATTTCTTGTGACCACTACTTTTATGATCCAACAGGTGATCCAATCTCACTATACATCATAATTATACCAGGTATATCATTATATTTGATTTGTATGATACCATAATCTGAGATTGTATTAAATACCACTCCCATATCATTTCGTTGCCAATCTCGGATGTTCTTTATTCAAAAATGTATAGTAAAAGGATGTGTTGGTACTACAGTGCCAAGATTTTATATAAGTCGACACATATTCGAACGGCTATGGAATTTACAAACCTGGCAGTGTGTCAATATAGCTGGCTTTTTCTAGTTGCATGTCCATTTTATTTGCATATATAAGACAAACAATATCATAGGTTGGGACTCATCCCAAAATATGATCACCAACTTCAGCCGCAGGTTCAACCGCGGCTGTGCGCGCGTCGATTTGCACCTCGGTGAGACTGCACGGTGCAGTGACCGTTTTAAGGTTTGAAAAACAAAAGCCGGGCCATCCATGGCCATCCCCAACATGTTTTCCGAGGTTGTTGAATGATTGTAATATTGACATATTGATATATATATATATAATATATATATAATTATCCGTATATGTATATTGTAATTTGGGATGCATGACTTGGGTTTGTTAAACGTACTTAGTTGAATCTTCCCATGGGACATCGACCTTCAGGAAATCTAAGTAGGTGGGAAAGCATGACTTTTTGGGGTTCCAACCTTTGAGCAAATCCACCATAATGATCAGGAACAAATCCCAAAAAACTGGCAAATACATGGCTTTGATTTAATGCCCCATCATTGGCCTAGATCCTTGTTGGTTATCGACCAGTCTTGCTTGCTTCACAAGGACAGGCTCGGACTCCTCTCCAAAAAAATATCAAAAAAATGTTGGCCTCACGCATACACCAAAACTCCCAAAAAAAAGATCATTGAAAATATGCTGAATCATGTTGTTCGGTGTGGTTTCGTCATGGTTTTTGCCTCACCAAATCACCTGGTTCCGTCCCAGGAAAGACATCACCGGAGCGGAAGGCGACTTCAACGAGTGCATCAACTTGTGGCCGTGCCTTGGGATCCATGGGGCAGTGAAAAAAGCTGGTTTTATCGGACCCTGTTGGATCCATTCCGGGTTGATGATGTTGATGATGATGATGATGATGGTGATGATGGTGATGATGATGATAGTGTGAGTTTGACCTGTCTAATGTATATTTTGTATAGCCAAGTGATCACATGCCCCGTTGACATTTGGCTTTAGGGCCCTTGAGTCATACCGCGCTGCCGTGGTAAAAGTTGGGCAT
>Ga0126342_10002076_pt1 | contig 30349 bp, 31 predicted proteins | sample Cyp1metagenome_FD_92528 | JGI IMG/M metagenome (GOLD analysis project Ga0126342, IMG submission 92528) | Coral microbial communities from Lord Howe Island, Old Settlement Bay, Australia - Cyphastrea 1 metagenome | ecosystem: Host-associated > Invertebrates > Cnidaria > Coral ...
CAACTATTTATAATTGGGATATATTAGTTAATATGTTACATATTTGAACTATTTATAATTGAACCCTAAACCCTATTTGTTTATATTCTATTAATGTTACATATTGAACTATTTATAATTATATAATTATATATTAATTAGTTATGGTTTAACTATGATAATTAACTATAGTTAATATGTGTTTATTAAAAATAGTGTGATAGTAACTAATGTTATTACTACAATAGTGTTTAACTATAATATTAGTATTACACAGATAATTTTAGTAATACTAGTTTTTGTATTAAAACTATAATAGTTGTCAAATATATTAGACTATTCACCTGTGTTCAACTATAATATTAGTTAGTTATGGTTTATAAAAACCAACAATAGTGGGATTGGATTAGTAGTGTTTACAATAATGTTTCATAGTGGAAACTAAAACCACCTCATATTTCCATCAATAATTGTTACTATCACTATACGTATAACTCAGAGTCAGATAGCTTATGCTAACACGTACACAGATAGAAAAAGGTTAAGAAAAAGGTGAACCTCACCATTATTATCCGCTGTTTCAGTGGGAATTTAATTACTGTCATATATTTTTGATTTATTTTGGGTGTTTCTGTAATGATGTTGACTTGTTTAATGACGCATCTAGATAAATTTGGACAAGTTCATCAATTTGCTGGGCCAGCCTTAGATGTGTACTATTGCTCCTAACTTTTGCAATAGATTATGTTTTCTTAACCACTTCAGTACTAACCAACCTTTTTTGCTATACCCTCCGATAATCAAACTTGGCATGCTGGAATATCCCCCAGAGCTACTTCGATGATTTTTCCAGTTTTTTACTATAAAAACCTCCATCTACAGTAGATGTTGCCATATTTTCCCACACAAAAACCCCTGTTTTTCGCCTATTTTCATAGGCATTTCCCAGCCAGCCGTACGTTTGACACAGTCGGTTGTTCGGGTCTGAGTTGACTCGCGCAGGTGTGTGCAGGTGCCAAAGCAGCCTTGCGAAGCGACTTGGCACTGCCCGAGTATAGGGGGTCCAAGGTTTTTTTTAATTTTTCTTTACATAGCCATGGAAAGATCCACAATTTTTAAGTTCGGTAAGCCATCTATTTCTATGGGCCAGCTATACCATGGCTAACTGGTAAATAACCAGATGGTAACCGACTTCATCCACCAGTTTCTTACTGGTGCTAAACGTAAGGAATGGATGGGTTCCTTGGGGTTTCTGGGATGATTATTGATAGTTAGCCAGTGGATCATTCCCGAAAATTCCCTGCGTAAAACGCACCAGTAAGTTTCACCAAATTCGAGCATTCACTTTGACTATATATGACTATATTACAGAGTTAAGTTTAATATTCTGAGTTGAGTTTGTTATATATTTGTATATTTCTATGTTGACTATACATACATATATATATAGTACTGTTTTGCTGTTGATGAACTTGATTTTTGGATGTTTATGTACACCCCAGATACGTAATCATCCATAATAGACATGCCTGGGCGTCTCTCTGTTCTTGTTTTTCAGTTCTGGCGGCCTGCGAATGCTGTGAAACACATCACATTTTTCCAGGTATGTTTTCTTGATGTATGAAGATACACAATGGTACAATGACATCTGCTAGAGGCATAGGTTGATGCTTGCATGTTTGACGTGTATTTCGGCTTATAGCCTTTGTAGGGTAGTAGATGCCACCCCAGGTCTGCGCAAAGTGCCGAGGCTTCCCTGCTCAGGAGGGTGACAGCTGGTGCACCGGCTGCATAGGGTGGGAAGCCCTTGGCCGAGAGCTCACCGCTCACTGGGACAGCGAAGGAGGCCGGCACGTTGCCAACGACCTGGTGGTGTCAACGTGCAGACAGGTTAAGGCACTCAGGTCGGTCACCGCTGGGCTCACCCGGAGCGGGGGATCTGTACCTGAACCCCGCGCTGGCAGCAGCCGGGCGCGAGGGGACACACGTGTGCCTGAACCTCCTGCACCGCCGAGGAGGCGCGAGGCTGAGGGGTCCCCGCCAAAGAGGGCCTGCAAAGAGGAGGAGCTCAGTGAGGAGGACGAAGGTGAGGAAAGTGAGGAGGAGGAGCGCCGCGAAGAACGCAGCCCACCAAGGGACGCTGATCACAAGCCAATCCGAGAGCACAGGCCTCGGTCGCCTCCTGGACCCCCGCCAGGTGATCGGGAATATCCAGGTGCCAAGTCAATTGGACTACATCGTCAGCGAGAGCATCGGTCAGGGTCAAAAAGGAAAAGGGAACACAGTCATCGTCGAGAAGATCGTGACTCTCACCGCTCAGGAAAGAGACGCGGTGGACGGAAGCACAAGAGGCTGCATAGGCTGGCCACAAACCCAGAGCTTCTGGTGCACAGGGCGCCGGGCCGCTCCTTTTGGGAGCTTAGCACAGAGCAGCCAGGGGGAGGTCTGGATCTGTCCCGTTTAGGACGTTGAGATGGATCATCCCTTTGCTTCTGGAAAAGAGTTTTCTCTGGACGAAAAGGAAGCATGGAGCACTATCGCTCCTTTGGCTGGAATGGTTGTGGAAGTGGACATGTTGAAAACCAATCGCATTGTGAATGCCGTGGTGGAATGTTGGGCCGCGTTTTTCATCAAAGGAGTTTCAAACGAGCTGGACGGGTCCTACGTTCTGGAGGTCAATTACCTTGGGTGCGAGGAGGAAGAAGAGCATGCTGCGCTGACTCTGTTGTTCAAGTCGGGCGCACGGCACATCCACCTCTGCCTAGGGGTCCCTTGCGTCGTTGTGGGTTCCTTGGAGGCCATCCATGCAACGGCCATCAGGTTGTGGGCCGCCGAGGACTTCGACGCCGAGTATGTGGAGAAGCATGCATGGAAGACGTTGAAGTTGTGGCAAAAGGAGCTGGCCGCAGCCGCCGCTGCTCCAAAACGAATGGCCCGAGCACCAGCGAAACCCAAGACAGAGCCGAAAAAGACGCGGAAGAAGGATGCAGAAGAGGCAGAAAAGCCGAAGCCCAAGAGAGGAAAAGGTTTGGACGAAGCCACAAAAGCAAAGTTGCAGGAGAAGTTGAAGAAGGTCCGAGAGTTGAGAAGTGCTGGTGGAGGAGCAGAGAAGAGCCCTGTGGCGGAAATACCCGACTCGGAAGAGGATGGCGACGATGGGTCGGGCAGAGAATCTACAGGCTACTCACCTACACCTCCGCTGAACACTGGTTCGATGCTGGAGGGGAGTGGCCGGAAGAAGAGACGCTCGAAAGAGAAGGTCCCATCCGCAAAGGACGGGACTCTAGCCCTGTACAGGGGTACAAGAGGAACTTCTACTCAAGGCTTGACCGGCCAGTTGGTGGAGAAGGCTCTCGCTGTCCAAGACGTGCGGGAGAAGAGCAAGAAGAAAGCAAAGAAGAAGAGCAGTCAGGCCCAAGCGGTAAGCCTGCTACAACAGATCCTTACGGGGAAGTTGGAGAAGAAGGAGCACCAGAGTGGCGACAAGAAAAAGAAGAAAAAGAAGAGAAAAAGGAAGTTGAAGAATGGAGTGATCGTCAGCTCGAGCAACAGTTCAGAGAGCACTTCAAGAGAGACGGACGAGGAGAGCAAAGGAGAAGCAAGCTCCGAAGAGGACTTGGAGGCGCCGCTACGGAAGAGGAGCCGAGATTCCCCAGGAAGCGTGCTGTCACTCCTGACGGAGCACGTCAGGGAACAAATGCAGCAAGATGCATTCACAGAAGTTGGAGGACGAGCTCATCAAGTTACAGGCGGGGTGAAGCTGACCACGTTCTTCAACATGCACGTGCGTCCAAACTACGGAGGGCATCTGAAGGAGCTGCGCGAGATGTACATGCTCTCGGTGACAATAGATCTTCTGAGGAAAGGAGATCTGGCCAAGGTAGGCGACAGCCTATCTGCTCGCTTCATGGCTCTCCACCAATCATTGGTGGATCAGTCATGGAGCACGGCGCGGCACATGGAGCTCTACCCCATGGAGGAGGCGACGGCGGCCTCCTCTGCCCTCATTCTGGCGTCGAGGAAGCATGGCCGCCTTGTGGACAAGGTGCAGGGAAAAGGAAATTGGGGCTCCTGGCAAGGCAAAGGAAAGCAAGGCAGGCAAAGCGATTGGGGAACATGGTCAGATTCACAACCAAAAGGTCGAAAGGGCAAAGGGCCCCAGAACAAAGGAAAAGGCAAAGAGAAAAATCCCTGGCAGAAGGGCGGCGAGAAGAATGCCAACGAGCGGGAGAAGACCAAGGATGCGGCCGATTTGGGGAAGTGACCGGACCGCGGGGGGGAGCTCTGGATGCAGCCGTGAGCTCTCTCAGTGGTTCGGACACGAGCCCTCCTGCCACTTGGGCTGACATTTTACTGTCGTGCCCTACTTTAGGCCATGCTGGTTGCAGCCTGGCGTGGCTTTTGGTACAGGCCCCCTTGATCGCCCAGGTGCATGGGAATTCTGGTTTTTTGGATGGGATCTACGCCAGTGGCGCGTGGCCCCAGGCTAGACGTTTGCGTCGAGCCTTTCCCGTCCGTGAGGGAGAGTTTGGTGCCCTACGTTGCATTTTGGAGAAAGCCTCTCTGGCAGACGTCCGTGAGGAAGGCTTCGTGGCGAAGTGGGCCGAGACGGCCTGGACGATGGCAGCTTGTTTCTCCTGCAACTCTTTGGCGGGGCATCAGCAACCGTTTTCGGCAGGTAGCTGGACAAAGCTGGAGAGGAAGCTGGTGAATGCCGTAGGCCTGTCAGTCAAACGATTGATGGGCCACGGCCGAGCAGAACATCGAGACTTTGCCGCGTTGGAAAAAGAGCTCAGAAGTAAGAGGGTCAACTATGCTGGTGAAGAAGTAGGAACATGCCATGAAATCACAATGGCGCAGGTGTTGCCTTCTCTGCCTCCGCCAGAGCATGGGGGCAGCATTGACATTTTGAAGTTTGTTTCTGAAAGCACGGGTTATTTCTTGCGGAATCCTCAAAAGATGGTGGTGGAAGATTGTGGTCAAGAGCTCCCCAAACTTCAAGGTAAACTCCATGTTGAAAAAGGGATGGAACTGCGATTAGCAAAGGAGTTGGTCAGTCGAGGTGTTTGCTGTTGGGTCCCTTTTGAAAAAGTGCTTTGTTTTCGGGGCCAGAGGTCCTAAACGGACTTTTCGGTGTGGAAAAACCATCCCGGATTGCAACTGGAAAATGTGTTTTGCGTTTGATTATGAACCTCATCCCCTCCAATGCTGTGCTCAGAACTTTTCATGGCGCTGTTTCAAACTTGCCCCATATCACGGCTTGGATGAGCACCATTATTTTGGAAGGGGAAGAGTTACGGGTTTGGCAAAGTGATATGCAAAATGCCTTCTATCTCTTTAAGATCCCGTCGGCATGGTCCCCCATGTTAAGTTTCAACCTGCTTGCGTCTGGACAGGAGATCGGCCTTGGAGGAGAAGAACAATACGCATTGGGATGCTCAGTGTTACCGATGGGATGGTCGTCTTCGGTTGCCATCATGCAAGAAGCGAGTGAGAGGATTCTGGCATTGGGCAGACTCCCGGCTGATGAGCAGCTGTTGAGAGGACGTGCTGTTCCGCTTTGGATGGTAGGGCTGCTGGACGAGGCACGGAAGAAAGGGAAGGCCTGGTGGCATGTCTATTTAGACAACTTTGCAGCTGGAGAAGTAGGAAAACAGGGAGAGCAGTTTTCTTCAGGGCATGAGCTCCATCAGCTGGCCGAGAAAGCATGGGCCGTGTCTGGTGTGGTGTCGTCGGAGAAGAAGAGAAAAGCGGCGGAGCTGGAGGCACAGGAGCTAGGTGGTTTCATGGATGGAGGAGCCAAAACGCTAGGTGGGTCACCCGAGAGGTTGCTCAAGTTAGTTCAGGCGACCATCATCCTTCTTAAGCAACCCCATCTCTCAAAGAAGCTAACTCAGGTGGTAGTGTCCCTGTTGGAGCATACTTGGAAGTTCACTGCATCGAAAAGGTTTGAAGCATCCCTCATTACCAAAGTCAAGAAGGAGTTGTTCGCTTGCTGCTGCAGTGTGCCCTTTCTACATGCTTACTTGGGCGCTCAGGTGTGGCCGGTGATCACCGCAAGCGATGCCTCGAACAGCGGCGGAGCCGTGGGCCTTTCAAAGGAGCTGACATCAGAAGGAAGAGACTTTGTGGGTGCTGCCTCATTAGGCGATGGCACTCAGCAGGCAAACATACTGGTGGTGTCGCTCTTCAATGGCATAGGAGGTGCAATAAGGTGCTATGACGTGTTGGGTGTGCTCCCACGGCATGTTGTTGCTTGTGACATACATGGGCCGGCCAATCGAGTCACCGCAAAGCGATGGCCCTCCACGGAAATCATCGAAGATGTGAGGTCAATAGATCAGAACACAGTCGATGGATGGTTCCGCAAGGTGGTACCACTAGAAGAACTACACTTATGGGCTGGTTTTCCATGCATGGACCTTTCATCGGCCAAGGCAGGGCGCGAAGGATTGGCTGGCAAGGCATCAGGTTTGTTTTGGGAAGTTGTGAGACTTATAAAACTGATAAAGAAGCGGGCACCTGCTCACGTGGTGGTCAAGTACGTCGCAGAGAACGTGGCTAGCATGGCGAAACAGGAATGCGAAGTCATCACCAAGGAGCTAGGAGTTTTTCCTTATTGGTTGAATAGTGCTGACGCTGTTCCAATGAACCGGCCTCGGCTATGTTGGACTTCGGAAGAGGTAGAAGGCCAACTCAGGGGACTTCGCTTTCGTGATCAGGAGCACTGGACAGAGGTCACAGCAGAGGCGCCCTATCCAGAACTGGGCGCCTGGTTGACTCCTGGGTGTCAATGGCCGGGTGAAGAAGAAGGAGCAGTCTTCCCGACGGCCATGAAGGCCATACCGAGGAAACGACCACCAGTGCAGCCCGCTGGCATCAGCCGTTGCGGGGATGACACCATCGGACGGTGGACGGCAGATGGGTACAGGTTCCCGCCCTATCACTATTTGCCACAGTATGTGATCTGGCGGGGCGAAAGATGGAGGCTGACAAACAGCAGTGAAAGGGAGCTCTTGCTTGGGTATGGTTTTGGGCACACGAAGCGTTGCATGAGCGCCTCGGACATCAAGAGATCGAAACAGGCCTATGAAGACGAACGGCTTTCGCTTTTGGGTGACTCCTTCAGCATCTACAGCTTTGTCATCATCGCGGCTGCGCTTTGTGCCCGCTACCTGCCCAGCTTGCACTACGTGGACCTCACCAGGAGAATGGGGATGGCGCCTGGGTTTCGGGCTCCAATTAGGTGGAAGATCCCCCTTTGTCGGTGTTTGGGGTATGGTTTCCCTGGTGATAGTAAGGGAACGGTTGCGGCACTGAATAAGGTGTTGCTTTCAAAGGTCAATCATACCGGTTCGGACATACGTATCACTACAGGCGAGGTGCTTAATCCGAGGAGTGTTCCTAGGCAATCGGTTGAGGCAGCATGGTGGAAGTGGGAGCCTTTGTTTAAGGTGCAATGGACCCGAAAAGAACATATCAATGTGCTAGAGCTTCGCTCCATCCTTTTGGCTATCCAGTTTCAGATCTCCCACCTTGACGTCTCACATCTCCGTATCTTTCATGTCACCGACAGCTTTGTCGCGATGTCCATAGTGGCCAAGGGACGAACAGGAAGCCTCCAGCTGGCACGAGTCCTCAAAGTGCTGAACGCACATCTCTTGGGTTTTGGGCTGGCTCTGGCTTTAGAGCACGTTGAGTCAACCGAGAATCCGACAGATGGGGAAAGCCGTTCGCTGGCGCTTCTGCACTAAGACTTCCCGTGCTGACAGAGTCCGCCAGAGGACGAAAGTCGTGCTTCGGGACGCAGGGCTTAGTGAGAAGACCCAGGAGCGATACTACCTTGGGGTGCGAAAGGTCTTACCCATTCTCCTACGTAGCAGGGACTTGGTTGAGTTGGATGAGAAGGTAGCAGATTGGGTCCAACAACGTTGGGAAGAAGGCGACAGCCAACACCAGATCAGTGATGCCTTGTGCGCACTACACCATTTTGAACCTTGGTTGCGGGGAAAGCTACCGCTGGCGTGGAAACTACTAGGTGTTTGGAGGAAGCTGGAATCTCCTAACCGTGCTCCTCCCCTAGTCGCCTCCATTATTCATGCCTGGGCGATGTACGCTTTGGACCATTGTAACCTGGAGTTTGCAGCGATGATTTTGCTAGGTTTCTTTGCGCTCCTGCGAACAGGGGAGTGCCTTCAGGTGCGACCGCGGGACCTGCTCATTGGTGATAGCTCTGGCATTGTGTCGTTGAGCGAAACCAAATCAGGTCTCAGACATGCTGCAAAGGAAATGGTCAGTTTTGACGATGGCATCACTTTGGAAATCTTGAAGGAGGTCATTGCGGTTCGAAAACAGGAAAATCTTTTCCATGTACCAATTTGGACACGCTCCGCCCAATGCTTCAGGAATGAGTTCGCCCATCATTGCAGCAGGTTTGATCTGTGGAAACACAGGTTTAGACCTTACAGCCTAAGGCGTGGAGGAGCGACAGCTTTGTTCCAAGCATCAGGCAGCATGGAGGAAGCATTGCTCAAAGGTAGGTGGCAATCAACCCGAAAGTTACATTGGTGGCATTTAGCCCCCAATTGGTGGCATTTGGCCCTCATGCAGGAGTGCAGCATGCTGCAAACAGTGGAGGGGCATAAATCACCCCATCCCTCATGTATATAGCAGGGCCACCACCACAGTGCGCACAGCTGGCCAAGAAAGCAAGCTATGCCAATGTTTGTCACACAAGCATGACAACTCCTGCTTAAGTACAAGAGTTTGAGCCATTCATTCTTGAGCCAAAACAGCCAAACTATCTTCAAGAAACCAGTGATCACGCCAGCAAATTTATGTTGACTATCTATATATTATGATGTAAATGAATGGATGTTTACATATGCATACATATCTTTATTTTTATACATACATAATATATATACACATATCGGTTTATCATATTATATATGTGTGTGTAATATGTACCAAATATAGGAATTTGGTGACACCAGGGGGTGTGTATCCAGCACCAATGATTTGTGTTTGTTTCTCCTTCCAGCTGAAAAAAATCACGCAACATCTGGCCTATTTCAAGGTCCATAAATTTAATCCCGTCACCCAACGAGCTGTGGCCCCACAGCACTTTCCCAAGATGCGCACCAGTACCTGCCAGGCACCAGGTTTGGTTTTGAAGGTCTGGCTTCTGAAATTTCCCAGCAAGCAGTTGGCATGATCCATGCCATCATGTTTTTTGTCTGGTTCGAATTCATACTTTACTTGGTGAATGGGAAAAATGAATTCATCTGAGGCTTACATCCCCAAAAACAGGTGAACATACCATGGGAGACAAGTAAAGATTGAACACCATTTTCGTTTGGATCGAATTTCATCCTGATGTTTTTGGTTTAAAACAAAAAAGATACGAAATGTTGATCCATCCTGAAAGACAAAAAAGCATTTGCAAGTCTAGACATGTTTCAGCAAGGGGGCTGTAACCCTTGCAAGAAAGAAACTAACAACCAATGAATTTTGATTCAGTGGTATTCCAAAGCCAAGCAGATACAGATTATGACAAAGTCACTACAGAAACATCTCTTAAACCACCCTTTCCCCACCTGCTGGCCGGTATGCGCACACACTGCTGATGGATGAGAAGAAGACATGAAGGACCAGGCCTGGGACCACCAGCCCCAACCATGGAGAATAAACCTGTTTGGATATCTCAATCACTGTTGCTGTGTCTGATCCAAGTTTTGGCCAAACACTTTTTACATCGCTGCCGCAGATTCTTGGAGCAAAAACCCCTATGCACCAAGTGACATCCAAGATGCTTTCAAAAGCCAAGTATTCTCCTGCTATCAAAGCTTGCATGCTGGGCCCATCTTGCTAAAAACATTCGGAACCAGGTGAGAAAACCAATGCAACACAGGCTAAGTGGCTCTAAGCGGTGAGCACACCCAAGGAGCTTTTATGCTTCAACTCATGCCTGAACACCAGCACGCGTAGCTAGGATATTGGCACGAGTGGACGATTCCATCCAAGCCCTGCAGGCAGCCCTAAAACGTTCTTGGGACTGGGGTAACTCACTGTTCCGAATCCACTCAGAGATGAAAGCTTCACGGGCTCTCGCAAGTGAGGATGCCGGAGTCGAAGGCGGAGATGCTTCGCCAGGAGCATCTGGGCCAACTGCTGGGGCTGCAACCGGTGTGGAAGCCGGTGCCACAGCCGGAGCCACAGCCGGCGCCACACGTGGAACACCTTTCGACACCCATTTCTCATGCCAAGCACGGCTAGACTTGCGATGTTTCTCACGCGAGATCTCCTCCTGTGTCATGGGGATAGGATCTGCTGGTGGAACACCATCAGCACCACTCTCATCCGTAGCAATCTCAGCTGGGGTCAGCGAAAAATCTTCAGCTGCATCCTCATCCACATGGATCTGATCTGTCCCATTGCCTACAGAGGTAGCAGGGATCTCATGGTCGCGGAGCAATGTGGTGTTGCCCACAGAGCCATCAGGCATCTCATGGTTGCCCACAGAGCTCACAGCAATCTCACAGGCCACCAGAGAGCCAGTAGAGACCTCAGCAGGGATCCCACCACCATGAGCAAGGGGTGCGGACTTGTCCACAGAGCCTTCAGAGCCAGCAAGGAAATCATGCGGCATGGAGCCCACAAAGGCAGCACTCCCTTCACCAGTGGTGCCACTGGGTTCAGGATGACCAAAGACAAAGATGCTATCAAGCAGGGAATCAATCTGCTCGGCCTGGGACTCATCCTCCTTTGCTGGAAAGTCAAGAATCGGCTGGCCAAAGTCATCATGACCAGAAGCCCCATGCTTCCAAGCAGGAGAGGCTTCCAGAGACTTTGGAAGATCAGAGCTTGCAACACCAGCGACAGAGTCCAAAGTCTTCAGAAGACGACGTGCTGTACTGCGATTTGGCCTCAATGGCTTGAAGGATGTATAACACAGAGATATGTCAAAAATGATGGAAGACAACATATTTAATCACACGTGGGCGTTTGCAAACGGAGTCATGTAGAATGCATCTATGTGAATAGTGCATATGTGTGGGTTTATGTGAGTCTATGCATGGGTCTGTATGGCAAGGTAAGTAACACAACATTATGTCAGGTAAACTAATTGGAGTTGTAGAAAGCAAAGAACTAGGCATTTCAAACCAGCAAAACAAATCTTGCAGCCAACCATTTCCAACCAGCTAAATCCAAGTCACGACTCGGGAGCTCGGAGGGAATCCTCTTCAGTAACAGGCTGCGCTGCTGATCGGAAAGAGCCAATCACAAGCGTTGATGGTGCTGGACGGGAAGAATCATGGATCATGAAGTGGGGCCGCTTTGCCTGATGTGCCCGGGGTTCCAGAGAAGTGAGCATCTTGGGGTTCAGCTCGTACTCCATCAAGTCATCATCGATCACGATTTGGGTCGAAAGACTCGTCATGAGAGACTGGTTCGGAAAGCAGCCTAGTCCTCCTAAACTCTGAACAAAATGAGCTCACCAATGACAAGTCAATATTACAACAATGAGTGGGTAGCGGGTAGCAGAAACAAAACATTTTCATTGCAGAATTTGAAGAATACACTGATCGGCAAATTGCTCAGCACTCCTGTGACATTCATCAGTGAAGAATGTTTTGCCGCTAGTTTGGCACAGTGCCCATTCTTGAGGTCGTGTGACCTGGTGCTTGAACCATGTTGAACCCCTGGTGTGCTCCATCGCACACAGCTAACAACAAGCTGACTCACGGCAATTTCATGCGGTCAGCTACCCGCTTGAGAAACACAGCAATTTCATGCTGTCAGAAAACCCTACGAAGTTCCACAGCAGCAAGCCTTCTAGATAAGGCGCTGGCAGGATCCCTTTGCAAGATCCAAGTCATGGGGCAAGAAATACAATGGCTTAGCCGGAGCTATGCACTTTTCAGTCATCCACAGGCGAAGCCTCCACACCTCAGTGGGAACAATATGGGAGGGGCAGCAAACAAACAGAAATCAGAAAACCAAGGAACAACTGCCATATTCAGAAATTTGAAAGGAACATTCCACAAAAATAACGAAAACAACTTTTCAGGAAGCATGGCACCACCTTCAATGGGCTGGCCTCAAGCGCTGGCCAAGAGAAAGCGGATGCGACATTGGCCGCTTTGATGCCGCGGGTGGGTACATTGTTCGGCTTCCAAACCAAGGTGTTGGCAGGATCCGGCCCAACCTGGAAGCAGTCTGCTTCACGCCCCTGCTGCACACTTGGCGGCCTGCAGCAAGTGTGGCCTCCCACTGTATACTCCACCAAGCCTTTGGTCTCAAAGTGCTGCAAGGCAGCCCGGAGGCTCATCACCGAGCTGTCCACACCATCTTCCTCTCACAAGGAAAAGCCCGTGCTGTAAAAAAAGGCGTGGTGGAAAAAAGATTGACCAACCCTGTGATCCAAACAAAAACTGGTAGCACCCCTCAGACAGCCCAGTCCTCAATGATCACAGGGACCGAGTCAGCAGTCCATGCGCAAGGGATTCCCTTTCCAGGGTGATCTCTCAAGTACTTCTCTGCTTTTTCAGCAAGGAGCCAAGTTCCAGCACCATGGCAAACCAGGGGGCTATCACTCACCCGCAGCAGCACAGCGTCTTTCGCATGGATGAAGAGCACAGGGCCGGGACACAAAAGGAAAGAAGACGAAGAGTCCAAACCAGCGAACTCAGTGATGTCAGCGCCGTATTTGGCTTTGACGGCCTCCAGCGTCTTGGGATCTTCCTGGAAATAGTTGGACCAGAAGCCAGCACCATCCACTGGCCCAGGCCCACTACCAGCCGAAGGCTGAGGTGCAGGACTTGGGTTCGGAATGGCCACGCCCCAGTCAGCATCGAACTTTTTGAGCAGTTCTCTCCATTCCGGCCCCCAGATGGGGCAGGACAAGAATGCCTGTCTCACATCACGTGGGATGATCAGCTTGTCTTCACTGATCTGCAAGATCTTGAGCTCCGGAACACCAGGTGCAGTTGGCAACTCCTCTGCAGGTGGATCACGCTTGTAGCGTGGTGTGCACTTGTCCATTGGACTGCGGCTGTTCTTCCAAGCCTTTCAGGCGCCAGGGAAAACAATTGGGTAGAAACTGGAAAAAAGGAGCCCTTAGGTGGAACATGCCAAAACCTTTGGCAAATCCAGTCCTCGACCAGGTGGTTCTTCACAATCTCCTTGGAGCAGTTGTAGGCGACACCTTGTCCAGAACTTGCAAGCACTGGAAAACCAAGCTTCATTGACGCCATCTCCAGACAACCATCATACGAGGTGGGATGCACGACAACCGCGCCATGGAAATTCTTTCTGTCACCTGCAAGCATTCCAACAGGAGAGAAAAACAAACACAGTCAAAAACCTAGCTGCAAACCCTTGAAATCCGTTTTGCTCTACCCAACCAAGGATTTGGCAAAAGAAGGCGCCTGTCAGCGCTTCAAGCAATCGCTGAGAGACCTGGCAACCCCCGAGCCACTGAGAGGTTTCCTGCAAATCGCTAAGTGACCTTCGTGATTCGTGGCATAGGAACGCCTCTCCAGGCACCACAAACTGCTTCTCATCCAAAGCTTTGGGGAAAGATCCAAGCGGCAGACTCTGGCGCAGCCACAATTGCGAGCTGCAAAACCTTGAGTGCAGAGCAGTCGAATCAATGCAACAAATCAATGGTTTTAGGGGAAAAAGAAGAAAATCAAATCTTTGCTTGCAATTCAAGAAACACATTGGTTTGGTCATCTGGCTGAGGCGCTCCACGCACCACTCTGTGCGCGGTTCCTTTCAACGGAAGCGTTGAGTCGGGCACCCCCAAGTAGCACACAAAGGCACCTGGAAGCTCCCTGTTGCCATGGATCTCAGAGAGATCGAGATTCAAGGAAAACGGTCTCAGTTCGATCTTGCACGCCAGCAATTTGTTTTCCAGTTTCCTGGTGGCCAACATGTTTGAAAAGGTTTGTGGCGAATTGTCCTTTTCCTGACATATCGCCCCTTACTTGGAAACTAATAACCGATGTATGTATGCATGCATGTGGGCATGCAAAGAAGGTATGAATGTACAAACACAATGTGATGTGCAGCAATGGAATGGGAATGGGAATGGGAATGGGAATGGAATGGGAATGGAATGCGAATGGAATGCGAATGGAATGGAATCGAACTATGAATGAAACATATGTATGCATGTCTGTATGCATGCAATGAATGTTATGCATGGATGCATGCATGCATTCATGCAATGTATGTACTTACTTTTGTATGCATGCATGCGTTCATGCAATGTGTACTTGTGTATGTATGTATGTATGTATGTATGTATGTATGTATGTATGTATGTAATGTATGTAATGTATGTATGTATGTATGTATGTATGTTTGTATGTATGTATGTATGTATGTATGCCTGTCTGTCTGTCTGTATGTATGTATGTATGTACGTATGTATGTATGTATGTATGTATGTATATATGTATGCATGCCTGTCTGTTTGTATGTATGTGTGTGTGTTTGTGTGTATGTCTGCCTGTCTGCCTGTCTGCCTGTCTGCCTGTCTGCCTGTCTGCCTGTCTGCCTGTCTGTCTGTCTGTCTGAATGTATGTATGTATGTATGAATGTATGTATGTATGTATGTATGTATGTAATGTATTAATGTATGTAATGTATATAATGTATGCAATGAATGTAATGCATGTGATGCATGTAATGTATATAATGTATGTAATGCATGTAATGTATGTGATGTATGTAATGTATGTAATGTATGTAGTGTATGTAATGTATGTAATGTGTGTAATGTATGTAATGTGCGTCATGTATGTAGGTAGGCAGTTGGGTAGGCAGGCAGGCAGGTAGGTATGTGTGGGTGTGTAGCCTCAACTTACCTATAATCTAAACTAATGTAAGGTAATGAAAAGGAAGCTAACCTAATGTAAGGTAATGTAAGGTCATGTAGGCTAGCAAGGCAGGTGCATGGGTATTTAGTAGTTGGAGGCGGGAGTGCAAGGAATAGGAGAAGGTTGAACTGGAGCAGGTCTATCAGAGGACGCACCCGAAAGTGCAAACATTCAGTCAGAGGATGCACCTGACTGTGCAAACGCTCTGGATAAAATACCCTGGCTTAGGTTGGGCCCAAGGGGTTGGAAGCACCATTCTGCAAGTACAGAGTGGCGTGCCCAAGCTGCACTTCTTACAAAATGACAGAACCCAACGTTCACAGACATAGCTTTTATTGCAAAATGGCAGGCTAAGCTGACCCCTAGTTACAGACTGGCCACAGTTCCAACACTGCCCAATCTAGGGTCAACATGGCCCAACATGAGCCCAAGCTTGCCCCAACTAGGACCCCGAAACTGGCAGTATTTCAGGCCCGCCCCAACAAATCTGGTTAGATTAGAGGGCCCCCAAGGCGAAAGATCAAAAGCTTGCACAAAATGGCAAACCAAAACTATCCTGTACCGGCCTGGAGGTTTCAGATTCTGTAACAGAAACTTTAACTTGGATTTTGTATGTATGTATGTATGTATGTATGCATGTATGTATCTATCTATGTATGCATGCATGCATGGATGAATGTATGTATGCATGCATGCATGTATAGGTGCCTGCACACATGAACGGCTTTTTATCTTGAACGGTGGCCATCTTGAAAAATTGTCCCCGATTTGACTCCGATGTTAAAACAGAATTTTCGCTATCACTGTGTTTTCGTGACCACCCTGCCTCATGTCTCCACGGAGACTGCCTCCACTTTCTGCACCAACCAGCAGTGGCGGGATGAGCACCAAAACACCACCTGGGTTTTGGTCAAAGGCACGCAGGCCAGGTCACAAAAAAAGTAATGGAGCACTGGCTTGGGGCCCTGTTCGAAAATAAGAATTGGACGCTGTGGGTTTTTGAAGAGCAATTTCTCAGCATAGTCCCCGAGCATGTTGATCTCAGCTTGCTGGAGCACACCCAACTTGGTGCAATCGAAGTAGAGGATGCAATCAACATCCTGTGGAGTCACCTTCAGGGAAACGTATGTTGCAACCAAAAAAGCAGTGGAACACATTGAACTCTTCGAAAATCTTGGTTGTTCGGAACCTCCACACCTTGTGGTTTGCAGCGGTCTGTCGGATCATAGCGTCCAAGCCGGTGTCAAAGCCATCCTTCTTGGTCACCAAGGAAAGTCGGCAACATTTCTCCATGAAGGCTTCGCAGAGCCTGGTCGACACCAAAAGTTTCCCCTTTACAGGGCAAAGCCAGTAATCGCATATACCTATACCTAAAGAAATGTCCCTAGAAGGTCCTTTTTTGATACTTGCGGTCGGGAAACTGCTTCCCAACTGTCACCTGCGCCTTCTGGTGCATGACCGACACCACATGATTTCTGCGGTTTGATTCATCCTTCGCTGTGTTGTACGCAGTCATGGCCGCAATGTCTTGCGACACCTTTGCCCTTACTTCTCTGAAGCGGGCCGCTTGTGCTTGATCTTCGATTTCCATGATCTCGACGGCCGACGCCACAGCCACTGGCTGCAATGGCTGCTCCACCAAATCAGTCCACAGTGACAAATGCTGTGGCTTCCATGTCGAGAGCTTGGCGGTCACAGCTGCCTCGATGTCGGAAGCGTAATCCCTCAGATGGCAGACATTCCAAAAGAGAAAACAAAGGATTGGCGTGGTTCATTGCCTGGCCCACAACAAAGAAACCAGAAAAATACTTGTCATAAATTAGCTTTGAAGATCCTTTGGAAAAATGCCTTTGCCATCGCAGCATCTTTCTCTTCATTCCAGCTTGACAGCAGCTTGGCCTCCTGCCAGACATAGGAAAAGACGCAAGCGAAATCGCACAGGTGCTCAAATTGGTCCAAAGACATCCTGACCCTGGATCGAGCTGAAGGACGAAGACGCCGTCCTGCGTCCACGAACACTTTGACCACCAACTGGAGGTGTAGCACTTGGCTGTGTGGCGTCACTGTCAAACACTTGCGGAGCTCTGCCGGACATGTCGAAGCCTTCGGGCTAGCTGTCAGCATCCATCGTGATCCTTTGAACTGCTCTGTGGAGAAGGCACTGTTATGCCATTTGTTCCCATCCAAGTGCTCCCTGATCACGTTGCGGGATGCCTGATAGCCAGCAACAAGTGTTTGGAAAACCGGAAGTTGCAACAGGTGAAAGAAGGGCGGTTAAAACGTGTTTCAAAAAGACATACTACATGCTTGGAAACAAAATGACAGGAACCTACCAGACAAATCAAACTGTTGATTGGCAACGACCATCTGCCTCACATGTGCCCGACAGCAAGTTCAGAACAGCCTTGAATCGGTCCTCTTCTATGCGGTGCTTGCTTTGCAAGCCTGGGCTCAGGTTGAACTCGGTCACAACATCGGTCAATCGTTGCTCGACCGTCATGTCAGGTCGATGGCGACCTTCCTTTTCATACTGCTCGAGCACACAAGAAAACCGCAACGCCAGTTGCAAGCTGCTTGGTGCTTGGCGCTCACTCCCTCGGAATGACAAGGTGATATTCCGAAACGAACGATGAGCCGAACCCATGTTGAATGTCACCTTGGCAGTGGCACTTCAATATACTTCGATGAAATGAACTTTATTTCTTTGGGGAAAGTATGGAAATGATTTCAAGCTAGGTGCGTGAACTGGAAGCATCCAGCACCGGTCCAAGATGGGCTGCAAGGGCTTCAGCTTTTCCAGCGCCGATGGATCACTAAGGTCCAGCTCTGAGGCGGCGATCAGAAACGTCATGACAATGGAGCTGCGTGTCCACCCCTTGATCTGATCGATGGATTGCACAGTCAATGCTTTGGACCCATCTGCAGGGGATCAATCGCAATACAGACATTGAAACATGGATTTCTTCCAAGGACAGAAAGAACTTGGGTGCAACAAAAAGTTTGGAATCAATATACAGGCCTGTGACGAGCTCCAACGAGCCATCCAATGGCTCTCTTCCAAGCTCCACTCCTCCGAACATAAAGCTCTCGAAAGTGCTGATCCAATCTTCGCATACTGGAAATCCATCCTCTGGAGGACAGAACCTGGCCCACGATGGAGAACAAAGGGGAAACAAACAAGGGTGAGAATTACAAACCACATATAGGTAGGGAACAGATTTTTAGGTGAGGGCAAAGTGTCAAAAGGCTTATTCAATCAGCAGGCGAGATACTTGAGACAAGTCACTGGAACCTTGATCGTCTCGTCGTTCATGGAAGGGTCAACAACCTCAGGGCCGCATGGGCTGTACCACCACATGGTTGTGTGGTTCATGAAAACCACCCCCCCCGCCAAAAAAAAAACATCATTAGCCCAGTCTAGGGGCGATGGACTCAGGCTTCTTGAAGAGGTATGGTGCTTTGCGCACAGCAGTGGCATATTCACTATACCAGGCTTCCAGCTGTTGGCAGTGAAGCGTGTTGTGCTCGTCATTGCTGCTGGCAAAGAGTTCAGCCACCAAGGCTGCAGGGTGAGAGCCAGGAATTGCATTTTCACCGCGGAAAGAACCCACATACTCCAGCAGGTCCTGGCTTCAAGTTGAAAAGATGCGGTGATGGAAATGTTATATTGTGTTATCCCCAATGTTCGGTGACACATGTACAAAAATGTTGTAGTGCCTTATCTACCCATTTTTGGTGGTACATATCCTTCCCAAGCAATAAGTTGACATATAACCACCATCGTTCCAGGTTTAACATCCCAACTTGTAAAAGCTTTGTCCATGGCTAAGCTTGGCAATAGGGTTCCCATCTTTTACATTAATCCAAATTGCATCTTTCCAACAAGTATCACCAAACAAATGATGTGGACACAGAATGTCATCATGGGGATGAGAGCGATTGTTCGAAACTGGCTGTTCAAAAATGAGCATCCTGATTTCTTCAAAGAGACACCATTTCTTATATATATATATATGTGTGTATACATGTACATGTATATATATATATACATTGATAGAGGAAACGCTGGGTGTTCCTTGGCAGTGGTCAGATCACCAGTGGGCATTTTGGCAATCTGCTTCTCGTACGCGTTGCACATGCGCTTGGCAGGACGATCAGGGGACTCTTCATCCTTCTTGCACAACTTCGCTCTTTCCTCAGCCTTTGCTTTGAAAGGTGTCACTGCCATGACGAATTGACTGGGAATCCTGAGGGCCACAAAATCCTGCAAGATCATCGCTTGACATCCACAGAGTGCACTGAAACCGTTTTCAGATCCTCAACATGGTTTCAGTGGTGTGGTTGTGGGCCAGTGCACTGATCCCTTTCTTTCAAAAAGGCGAGGTTCAATTTTTTTTTTGGGAAGTTAAAAAAAAATCGAACCTCGACATTTTTTTTAAATATGTTCAATGGTCTGGTTCCCCACCAGTTCACTGATCCTGTTCTTAGACATGGGAATAAATTTCAATGGACTCAAAGGAGCTCAGTTTCAGCGAACTCTCCGGCAACTACACCACCGATCTCTTGTGTTGGGATACCCTTGGTGCACCAACATGTGTTGACCAAAACCCTCCAGTGCACCAAAAAGTGTTGACCGATTTCAATGGACTCAAAGGAGCTCAGTTTCAGCGAACTCTCCGGCAACTACACCACCGATCTCTTGTGTTGGGATACCCTTGGTGCACCGACATGTGTTGACCGAAACCCTCCAGTGCACCGAAAAGTGTTGACCGACCCGCTCCGGTGCACCGAAAAGTGTTGACCGACCTGCTCCGGTGCACCGGAAAGTGTTGACCGACCCGCTCTGGTGCACCGAAAAGTGTTGACACTCGTTGAACCCAGCAAGCTTGAATTCAATTTGTTTTATCCCGCTTCCTGAATTTGATTTTGGGAGTCTTTGAATTGGATATTTCTTCCAGATATGCCTTTGGCAACTGAAACTGTGACTATTGGTTCCTGTTCCCACCAAAAATTGCCCTTAAAGGGACAGCTGGCGCTATCGCATTCAATACAGCTTCATGGAGAACATACTGGGGCCCCCCCAGCCCTTGAGGTTGGAGTGGTTGAGTGTGAAACGGAAGGTCTGGAAGCTCAGCATTTTGCCAAAAAGAATTGGCTGCCAAACTCTCCAAATAGCAAATGCTTCGGTCATATTGATGCCCATAAAAGAATTTCACGGAAGCAGCCAGCTTTTGGATATCAGAAGCCCACTTCGCAGTGTGGTTGTTTGGCCACCTTAGCTTTTTCACCCCAAGGCTAGGGTACCCAAACATTTTCTGATGTCCCTTCTTTAAACTTCGCTTATCTCAAAGTATTCCCTGCGCTAGATTCCCCACCACTCTTAGCAAACCAATACTTGGGAAGCAAACCAATTTGGAAACTCTTGTAGCAAAGTATCTTTTCAGCTGGGACTGGCGCCAGCCCCAGGGCTCGGTGGTGGGAGAGAACCAGCAGAGGGGGTTGTGACAAAGTTGGGTCACAGATGTGCTTCTTGATCAAGGACACCACATCATGAGGATTCGCTATCCCACGAAAGCTTCCAGAATTCACCATGTTGGCCAGAGCTTCAGGAAGGTCTCAGGGGCCAGGGACCCCAGCTAGATAGGACCAGGAACCAAACATATGCTAAACTTTGAAACAGGATTTGGCTAATCTCGTGCCTCTTCTTTGCATGCACAAGAAAAGATGATTACCAGTCTCATCCTTCAGTAAGCCACCTTCTAGTTTAACGCCTGTTCCTGGTAAAAGTGATCTCCAGCTCCGTGTTGCATCTAGCTTTTGGACTGATACCTGTGTTTGACGTCCAATCCAGTCTTTCATAGTTGGCTTTGACAACTCAGAAGAAATAGCCGTCATGACATCGCCAGGATCGAGAAGACCACTTTCATGAGCTATTCGTCTACTCAATATTCCCCACAGCTGATCTAAGTGGTTTGCCGAGAAAAGGATCCCATTATTTTTTGGCTCTACTAGCGTGCCTACATGTGGAAACAGAAAAAATACCAAGACTTGTCAAAGTCACCCACACGACAATGTGTGTGGCTTTTTCGGAGATGACAAAGGCATGTTGTTCTGAAGCGGTGATGAGCGTTAAGTAAATGGAGGTATGTCAAGACATGCTGGTTTTTGCATTCGCGAACGGTATTGTCTGCCTGATCATGGCATAGTCTTACCAACAAAAAAGGCCCCACAAAGAAAACAAATAGTCATGGTACGATTTCCACCGTGCTTGAACTTCCCAACATTTGCTTGTCCAAGTCAAGGGGCGTTGAGAATCAACGCAGACGGTCTCCGACGGTTCTCCCGATCACAGATCGACATTACCTGATTTGCTGCTCATCAAAGATGGACCATCTGATGCATGGATGGTGTAGAAGGCATTGGGCAACAAAGAATGCATAAAAAGTTGCATAAATCAATTTCTCAGATACTTCTTCAATTGTCCTGGCAACCATTTCAATTATCGCACTGCTGTCATGTCGACTTGGCTCATCCATCACCCATATTTTGAGAACATATCCGTAGGCCCAGCATCCATGGATCTTCAATCGTGGCCGCTGGTGTTTGGCCCTGAGATCGACGGCAGGAAGCAGAGGACATGATAGGCACTAGTGCTTAACAGGGAGAAATCTACATAGCAGGGGTGACATACAATAAACTTTCTGGTAAAGCTGAAGGTCAACCCGGCATTGGAGCGAAGTTGAGGGTCTCTTGGCAATGAGAACTTGGCTTGGTCAAGCCCATCAGTACAAATAAGTAGAATCGATGATCTAGGATCACTTCCCTCGCTTTGCAGAGTCCATATCACAGTTCTGTCGCAATACTGGTCATGAAGGTGCGACCTATATCCTTGAAGGCATCCTAATTTTTGCTCAAAAGTCAGCGACCGGTCTTGCAGCTGAGCCTTGAAGGCACAACACACTTCACAAGATGTGAAGAGCGAGCGGGCTCGGAACCTCAATATGTCAGACCATCTCTCCTTGTACACCTTGTTGAAAGTGGTGTACCTGAGAAATGCCGAGTCTTCAATGTTCAGGGGAGGCAAGTCAGATTATATGACTTGAAAGCGTGTATATATATATATACACACTTACATGTGTAAATACTTGTGTATCTACATATATATATATACATAGGTATATATTTATGTATGATGTTTGCCATTCGTTCCCACCTGCAGTAGAAAGGTTTACAATCCTTAAAATCTCACAGCTTACTCTGGGTTCCAGAAGCTTTCTAATCTGTGTGGATGGGACATGGTTTGTCCACATCGAAAGGTAAAAGACCAGATGCGATACATGATGCCCTCCAAGCATTTGTTGAGTCGCCTTGTATTCTTCGTACAGTTCCATCACATTCCCTGGCGGTAGAAATTTCTGGACAAGAACCTGATTCGGCATAAAAGGGCTTTTGGCAGAGGTGGTGGAAAGCCATTCGCGAACCTCCTCAGCATTCTCAATGTCAGAGGCTATTTGATCACCACCCTCATCAGAATCACTATCTAGGTCACCACTCTTCTTCGATGCCCTGCCTCTTCTTATGAACCTGTACCACTTGGAGATGGAATTTGCAAACTTTTAAGCTGGATCAGTTTTCAGGGTTTGTTTTCAACCAAAAGTCCGAGAATAAATGAGACAAAACCAAGAAGCTGGTCCGGCAGGGTCTCTGCTACAGCATCGTATGCGATGCGTAGAAAACCATCAACACTCCACGTGGATGCCTTACTCATGTATGGACGCTGTCCATGTCTCAGGTCTGGTGCACCTGACATCCCGCGGCGGAGTCTACCAGTCCCAACTCCCAAAAGCGCTGCTAAACATTTGAAGCCAACAGGTTTATCAAGGAGAGTGAACTGCTTGTCCCGGTTGTCATTGGTGGTGGCCAAGCATAGTTGAACCTTAGGCTTGAATCATTCCTTTGGCAAGGACCAATCTTGCAGCAAATCCCTTGATCTAAGATTTTCTGGCTTAGAGTTTGAAAGGATGGAGGCAGCCAACATGGAATGACACCAGTAAAAAAACAAATAAGGCCTTGGAACAAAGGAATCTTGATCTGACTTTTGTAGCTCCCAAAACGATTTCAGAAAGGACGGAAGCTCCTTCGAGTTCTGGAACTGCTTGAAACAAAGTCCATTGGCGCCTAGGCTGATGTGCTCCGATGGGTCTAGGACCAATCGGCCAAGCCCGTGAGGGAGGTGTGCAAAGCCATTTGCATATATACATGCATACATGTTTACAATTTTGCCTTTTTACATACATGCATGCAAACATGTTTACATAGGTAGATGGATGGATTGATGGATAGATGGATGGATAGATAGTTAAATAGATAGGCAGAAAATACATGCATACACATGCAAATATACATATCTGTTAATAATCATATAATATGCAAGTGCTCATTAAACTATTTACAAACACATGACCTGACATACCATCACAAGACAAGACAAGTCATCCAAACATCCATCCTCCCATCCCTCCTTCCATCAACCATCCATCCTTACATCCCTCCATCCTTCCTTCCACCCATCCATATATGCATCAAGATCCATACAGACATACACACCGACATGCATACAGGCAGATAGTTAGATAGCTCAATCGAACAATCCCTAGATGGACACCAATGGAGATACATAGGCTCAGAAAGAAAGACAAAAAGATAGAAAGATAGATCGAAAGATAGATGGATGGATAGATCGATAGATATATAGATAGATAAGAGACACCCAGAGGGCTGAGAGGGGAAAGCACAGGGAGAAGGAGAAGGTCGAACTGGAGCAGGTCAATCAGAGGATGCACCCGAAAGTGCAAACACCTGAAAGTGCAAACATTCAGTCAGAGGACGCACCTGACTGTGCAAACGCTCTGGATAAAAAATTTGCTGGCTTAGGTTGGGCCCAAGGGGTTGGGAGCACCATTCTGTAAGTACAGAGTGGCGTGCCCAAGCTGCACTTCTTACAAAATGACAGAACCCAATGTTCACAGACATAAGCTTTTATTACAAAATGGCAGGCTAAGCTGACCCCTAGTTACAGACTGGCCAAAGTTTGCGACCCCCCGGCTATGACTCAGGATAGACCCAACATGGCCCAATCTAGGGTCAACTAAAAACCATGCTGTACTGGCTTTGAGGCCTCAGATTCTGTAACAAGAATTTCACAAGTGTGGTATGGAAGTGGAATTAGAAATCAAAATGGAAATGGAAAAACAGATCGATAGATGGATCGATAGACAGATAGGTAGAGAGGTAGATGGATGTTTAGGTATATGTATAGATAAATATAAATGTTAGATGTATAGATAAAAAAGAAAGATAGAGAAAGATAGATAGATAGATAGATAAATAGATAGATAGATAGACAGATAGATAGATAGATATATAGATAGATAGGTAGATATATATATATATGTATCTATCTATCTTTTTATATTTACAGGTAGACAGGCAGGTTAATAGAAGGATAGGTAGGTAGGTGGATGGATGGATTGTTGGGTGGATAGATGATAGATCGATAGATTCGGTAATCAATTACATAAAGAAACTAAATTGATGCAAACACGTCCAGAAGATTACACCAAGAAACACTGGCATTGGGTAGATCCAGTCAAACCTTCTAACCGTTTTGGGTCCAACCCATTCTGTTTGAAACCTGCAATGTTTTTCCTGGCATAGCTAGCAGCTGCAGCACGCCCAGTGTTGTTGTACCTTCGTTTTTTCTGGGCTGGTTGGCTAGCCTTTTCATTCCAGAATGTGGCCCTCTTCAAATCCAAAATGGAATGCCACCCCATAGAAAAAACAGTGCGTGAAGTCCCCCTGTATGCGTTCTCAGATTCACCGCTCGAACTTGAGTCTGAGGCCTTTCCAACATCTTCGCTTTCAGCTGGCTCTTCGCCCCACAGGACATTGGTTTCTGATGGGCGCTTAAGAACAGGAACCAAAGAAGCATGAGAGCCCCCTTCAAATCTCCTGGAAGGTTTGACTGAAAGGTTTCTGGATTGGCCAGGCATACTCTCTGCAGCTTCCACCCCAAACGGGCCAAGCTTCCCTGCTGCCACAGGCCCACTTGAGTCATGGCTTTTAAAGTTCAAAAACGGCAAAGGTTTGCTAGATGGTTCGTCTTTCTCAGCACCAAAAGGAGGCATTGAAAAGCCTTGAGAGTGCAAATGCGACTGTTGTTTTTCGACTTATATGGTGATGAATTTAGTCTGTTGGTGCACCAGGTCCAGGTGTTCAATTTTTTTTGGTGCAAAAGCCCCATGTGTCACAGCGAAAGGCAGCAACAAAGCCCACGCAACAGATTTTATTTCCACTCAAGTTCTAATGTTTCTGGAAGGGTGGCGGTGGTAGCGCACTCGTGCATGAATTTACTCCAAATATGGTACACACAGGAAAACTTGAAATTCCCAGCCATTGGAACAGTTCAACAACGGTCTGAAACACACAGCACGGTCATGAGCAGGATGAAACCTGCACAGGGAAGAGACATCCCATTCCCTGAGATGCTTCGGAGCGCGGCCTCCGACAGGTAGTCGACTCCCACAGCATCCTCGGTAGGCCAGCTTTATTTGATCCACAGTCGAACCCCTAAACATACAATGACGAGTGCTGGTACCTACATGCTGCTTTCAGGACACTGGTTTTGCCAGGAATCAGTCCTAGCAGCGGCAGCTCCCCTTGTGGAGCAAGGAAACCCCAGGGCATGTAGTTGTTCTTTTCCCAGCATCAAGCGCTTTGCCTTCTCTGACCTTAAATGAGCATCAACATGAATATAACAACGAGTCAGCTTCATCCAACAAAAACAAGCAAACTGTTCCACCCAAAAAAACTGTTTCTACAAAATCTAACTCATTTGTATGTTGACATGTGGCCACAACTGCGAGCTTGTTGTGAGACAGGGCAAGCAGTTGTCCACAGTCTCTGTTCGGCATCGTTTCATCGGGTTCGCGCTCAAGTCATAAAGTGACTTGTCAGGACGAGCCTCTCGAAAAAGGCGCAAGTGCTTCTGCTGTGTCCTGCAGGCAGGAGCTTGGCCACTAAAAACCAGAAACAATTTAAACCTACAATGTTTCAGAATCATTTACCTTTGAGATTTGAGATTGAATCACGAACATTCTGGGAAACTGCCATCTTTCTAAGTGAAACTTTTGGGAACATGAAACCCAACAGTGACATCAAATATCAAGGAAAACTTTGAAACAATGCACCTGGTCAGATCTTCTTCTTTCACTGCCTTTCCTTCTAACTCATTCGGGGAAGCCCAAAGGTATGCGTTGAAATCCAGCTCTGGTTTGGTCTCAATTGGTGCCAGAATGAGATTGGCCAGTTCCCCCAAACTGCGGTCTGCTGACCATTTTTTCGTTTCTTTGTCAAACAGGATGCGCCACACCCTAAGACGTCGGTTGGGGTGCCCGAACTGTCGTGGACACAACCTGGGAGCAACTGCTTCGATTAGTTTGGTATGAATTAGTGGGCTCTGAGATCTTGGGCCCTGACAACACCTTTTGCTGATCATGGCTTTTGAGGTGCTTCTGCAAGTAGTCCTGGCACAATCAAATCATAATGTATGTTGGTGAGATTGCTGGATTTGATGGTGGCGCTAACTTCAAACCTGGCCTCATCATAGTTCGGCACATTCTCATGGACAGAGACCGGAGTCGACTGTTGGAATTTCATCGAAACGTCATGGGCATGTTTGACGTCCACATTCTTTGTTGCAAAGCCTTCACGTAGACCATACCTGTGTTTGGGAAGAAACACATGGTTTGATGACAGAAAATGAAACTAGACGGGCGCACGCTGAGAAAAGGACACAGGGCGCGCCAACAACCCCAAGCTCAGTCTCTTCCAACTTCAGGCGGCACCTCATGAATGGTGCTGGACACATGGACTCTAGTTCTTTGCCACCACTTTGGCTCTAAACATTTTAGATCAATGCCAAAAAGGGCAAGGCACTCACCATTGTGCTTGACACAAGAAGCGGCGTTGACCAGCTTCAAATTTGCAGGAACCCAGTTATCCTTCTTCGGGGGGTCGGAAACCAGGTCCAAGATATCCGGGAAGATGCATGTGGGATACTCCTTGGCCATCTTGATGCATGACCAGCTCTTTTCCACCTAAGCAAAGAAGAGCCAGTTTCAGTGTCCTGTTTTTCTACAAATAAAAATCAACTGCATTGTACCCATGGTAGTCCATTCCAAGTGGTAACGCGATGGAGCCACATTGAACGTGAATTGCATCTGTGGTGTAATGCCCCAGAGCTCCAAGGCAGCAGCTTGGATCATTTCCCAAGAGCGCCTGGCACACAGCGCACCTCCAAAGAGATCGTATGCTCGAATTTTCTGGGTACCTCAGGATCCAAGGGTTGGATATTATGTATGTTGTATGTATGTATGTATGTATGCATGCATGCATGCATGCATGCGTGCGTGTATGTATGTATGCATGTATGCATGTATGCATGTATGCATGTATGCATGTCTGCATGTCTGCATGTATGCATGTATGCATGTAATGTAATGTAATGTAATGTAATATACATGTAAATGTGAATATAAATGTGAATGTACATGTAAATGTAATGTAATGTAATGCAATGTAATGTAATGCAATGTAATGTAATGCATGCATGCATGCATGTATGTACGTATGTAATGTACGTACATACGTACGTATGTATGTATGTATGTATGTATGTATGTATGTATGTATGTATATGTATATGTATATGTATATGTATATGTATATGTATATGTATATGTATATGTATATGTATATGTATATGTATATGTATGTATGGAGATACATTTAGATATATATGATATAGGTATGTACATGAATACATATAATTATGTGTATGTAAGTATCTATCTATCTATCTATCTATCTATCTATCTATCTATCTATATATGTGTGTGTTTTGGTAATTGGGTCATTGGGCGGGATTAGATGATGAGACGAGATTGGGTGAGATTAGGTGGGATTTGATGTGATGAAAATTTGGTGAAAAACCTTTTATTTGACGAGCAATTTATCAGGTGTGGCGCGCTTCTACCCTTTAGCTAGGTGGGGAGCTGGGAAGCTCAGCAGACTTTAAAAAGACATTGATGGATCAATATATTACATTACTGTTTCTCACCCCTGTTGTTTCCATATCATGTAACTCAATGTGATGTTGTTGTTAAATTCTCCTGACATCCCCCTAGTATCCCCTAGTTTGCAGATTGTGCACACAGTCTGGTCTTCACGAAATCCAAACCAAAGACCAGGGCTGAGCGCTGCAGCAGCGTGAAGGCCCAAAGCCTGAGCGAACTATGTCATAGTTCAACTTGTTTAAGCAAGAGGAAGTTGAGAAAATTAGCTGCCTAGAAACGACAGCTCCTCTGTGGTTTTAGGCAAGGGGTAGGCACCGAGCTTCTCAATCCTGAGGCCAAAAGAGACGTAAATGTCCCTGTGGACTGTGGGCTGGCCCCCAAAAAAGGTTCAACCCAAACAAAATTTAGTGGAAAAAATGTGCCATTTGAATCATATTCTTTTCGAGAAAGATTGGGTGCAAAAATCAACACCTAGAAGAAACACGCCATGAAATGTTCACCTTTGCATGGGCTAATGCGAGTGAGGTTCGCTATGTCATCGCTACCATGAGCCAAAGCTGCAGCAGGCTTGGGCTCCGACTTTGGCAGAGCAGCTGGTCTTTTCAAAGCTGCAGACGCAGGTTTTCTCAGAGCTTTTGGTTTCTTCTCGACTGTTTTTTTCACAGCTTTCACGGGTTTCTTGTTCATCAGAGCAGCCAAGTCCATGGCACACCCCTCCTATCTTCACTATGTTTGGTCTTGGACAAAAAACTCTGAAACACAGATGCATATAGTTTTTGCTGTGACAAATTTGCACCTGAATTTGCGCAGAAAATTTGGCAGCGCATCCCCTGAGCTGATTTGAGTGTGTGGCTGATCATCATTGCCAGGCCTGCAGGCAAAACTGAGATCACTGGTAGTTCTGGATCTTGGCGTGAAGCCCCGAAATTCACAGACATCACAAACAATAAAAACTGTTTTGGGGTGTGAGCATTGTCATGGTGATCTACTTGGATGTGGTTTTTTTTCACTGCCTGGCCTCGCAGCGCTGTTGATGTAGTTCAGATGTGGTTGGATATCCTGCGTCCCCAAAAACTGGGAAATGGACCCTTGAACTGTTCTGGTCAAAAGATTTCACCTGTAAAAAAATGTGTTTGGCTGGACAACGTCCTGCTCGTCATTCCGAAGCTGGCAGGTAGAGGAACCTGAGGATCATCTAGCTTGATGGAGTGTAATTGGCTTATGTTATCTCACCTTTTTTAGTCGAGAAATCCATCCATAATAATTATCAAGATCCTTGTATGTTTGCATGGACATTATCTGCACATGATACAATACCAATACTTGTGCAGGCATGCAAATCTGTGCACCTAGTCATCATCTCAAAATCACACTGTGATCTTGTGGCGTCGAAAGTTGCTGAGACATGCCATTTTTGGGCAGGTGCAAGAGGATTTTCATACCAATGCCAAATTCAGGTAACCCATTCTTCGGTAACAAAATTCGGTCTTCACCCATCAGTTTTTTAAAAAGAAACTTGTTTTTTGCATGGCTGTGCCAATGAAACCAGATTCAGCACCAGGGCCCCCAGCAAGCTGCAATGATTTTCTGGCTGTTGTGTTGCCTCACCCCCAAAAAAAAACAGCAACCTGAAGCGAGTGGCCGGTTGATGCAATACATGATATTTACCCCAGGTGGATAAGGGAACATGAATATGTGATTATATTGGGAACATGAAAATATGGAGTCCTGGTTCCTCAAAACAAATTTTACATGTAGAAAGCTACCTTAGTCTTTCTTATATACAATGTTGGAATGCTGGCGTGACCTCTTTTTTTGTTTTGGCGCGCAATGCGTTGTCTTGCTTGCATGGCATCATAGTTGTAACTTACTTTTCTTTGCAAGCAATGCTTTGCATTCACCTTCACCTGCTGGGCACACCATGGGTGGAAAACATGTTGGTGCATTGCTTCCTCAAAGTCTGAAGGGTGGACTAGGTGGGCTGGGTGGGAATGCTCTCAAGAGTTTTCTGCAACCACGGATGTTTGGTTTGACAGAACTGAATGCCACCAATTGGGGGCCAAATGCCACCAATGTAACTTCCGAGTGGCCAAAATATACTTGGCCGACGGCCTATCTCACCTGCCGTCCTTGACCTTCAGCGAAAAGGCCCAGAAGATGTTGCAAATTTGGAGCCCGGTCAACCAGCTCTGATGGCTGGTCGAGAGTTGGGGCCGTGGTAAGAAGGGTTCTTTTTGCGTTTTTTGAATGAGAAAACTCCTACCATGGAGGAATGTTTGAAATTTCAAAGATCCTGCCATGGATCAAAGAGAGACTCCTACCATGGAGCAGAAGTTTGAAATG
>Ga0126342_10002077_pt1 | contig 30341 bp, 18 predicted proteins | sample Cyp1metagenome_FD_92528 | JGI IMG/M metagenome (GOLD analysis project Ga0126342, IMG submission 92528) | Coral microbial communities from Lord Howe Island, Old Settlement Bay, Australia - Cyphastrea 1 metagenome | ecosystem: Host-associated > Invertebrates > Cnidaria > Coral ...
GCTCCGGATCAGAGTGTTCCCCGCCGGACCTCAACCACAAAGAATCTCCGAAGATATACCAGATAGAATGCCAGAAAGGAATGTCAGAATAGATGCCAGATAGAATGCCAGAAAAGAATGTCAAACAGAATGCCAGAACATATGGCAGAAAAAATGCCAGATAGAATGCCAGAGTAAATGTCAGTATAGATGCCACAAAGGATGCCAGATAGGATGTCAGAATAGATGCCAAGTAGAATGCCAGAATGGAATGTCAGATAGAATGCCAGATAAAATGCCAGAATAGAATGTCAAAAGAATATACCATATATATGTCCAGATGATATGTCAGAAACTATGACAAATAAGTGTCAGGGTGGGGATCACTCGAAGTACAGTAATCGTTTTTTCCCAAAAAAAGTTGTTGTGCACAATAGGGTGCCATCCGAACAATTATATTATTGAGGATCTGGGTCACTCATGCGTTACCCCCTTGAAATTTTGTTTTAGATTTTTTGCCGCGTTTCTATTTTGTCCCCAAGAAGCAGAAAACTAGACTATGGTGAATCGTCAATGTGGAAACTATTGACGATGAGCGGAGATCCCACCAACTCCCTGAATTTCTATATATGCTTAAGCCCACGGTAATCAGTGGTTGCTGGTGGTTTACAAGCCTTTCCGGTTGGAATAACCCTCAACAAACTCGGAGAAAAAGAAATGACCTTGGGCGGGTTTGAATCCCCATGAAAGCATGTCCATTGAGTCGTTCGTGAAAAAATGGGGCAGGGAGGATTCCTGATTCTTTCGTCGACCAAGCGGCGCCCCAGTTTCGTGGATTCCAGCACCCCCTCTGACACATTGACACAAGAAAATCCCACGAAACTCGAAGGGACTAGATCCACATATGGTCCACGCATGGATCCCCGACTGGTCATTTGAGATTGGCTGGCTCAAAGCAAAGCAAGATGCAGCCCACGAACCCGAATGCTCACACGTATGATAACGAGCCCGAGGCCGAAACAAATGATCAGAAAAAACCTCGTAGTTGTGAAAGAGAGTGGAATGTGAAGTGCCAGCTGCAAAGTAGTTTTTGTGGAGTATAAAGTGTGAAGTGTAGAGTATGGAGTGTGAATTGTCGAGTGTGGGGGGGCGTGACGTGCAAAGCGTGAAGTGTAAATAATATGTGAAGTCTAAAATGTGAAGTGCGCATTGTAAAGTGTAAAGTGCGGAGTGTAAAGTAGAGAATGTAGAATGTGGATTGTAAAAAGAGCAGAGTGCGGACTGCGGCAGCCCTATTTCTAGCTTCGGCCAAATTTGATGCCGTATGCCGCAGCTCTGCAGCGTCTTCCGACCTTCAAGTTTTGACAGGTGAGATATGCTCTCAAGATGCAATACGACAGTGGGGACATCGTCGCCTACTGCTGGAAATCAAACATCGAGAACACCATTTCTTGCAACAACATATTATGGAACCGCTTGAAGCGTTACTTCTTTTACAAGTCCACAAGCCAACGTCTAAGAGAGTCCCTGCATTCTTTTTAACACCGTGAATTTCTCGGACCTCCAACGTAGTAGCGCGAAGCATTGCAATGCCAGAAGCGCGGATCTTCACACACGTGTGAAGTCTCAACTTTCAAGTGTGAAGTGTAGAGTGTAAAGTGTGAGTGTAATGCGCATAGTGCGGAGTGTAAAGTGTACAGTGTAAAAGTGGAGAGTGAAAAGTGGACAGTGCGGAGTGCAAAGTGTAAAGCGTGAAGTGTAAAGTGCAAGGTGCAGAGTGCAGAGTGTAAAGTGTAGAGTCTTGGGGTGTCAAGTGTGGAGTGGAAAGTGTCGTAGAGTGCGAAGTGCCAAGTGCAAAGTGTGAAGTGTCTGCACCACAAGCTGCCCCAGCCAGGCAACAAGACAATCTGTCCATGCCCCACGCCTGCCACGGAAGTTGCACGTTCTCACGACTTGACGCAGCCCTGCCAATGCGATTCGCCAAAACACACAACACAACACGTCTAAAGTGCTGGTCCTGCCACGCAAAATGAACATGGACACGTCCAAAGCGCTGCCTGCTGCCTCTGGCACGAAACCTGATAGTCATCTTCTGACAACCATGCAAAAGTATTGCACCTACACAAAACGACGTTTTACACTTGTGCAGACACGTCGGAATGTCACGAGGTGCCACGCCTGTCACCCAAAACAACATGACGGCCTCTTTTGACACCTTCACAAATGACCGGTTGCGCAGCTTCCCCCATAGGCACGGCAACACCTCCAAAACCAGAGAATCGAGACGAGACATGTTGGACTACGAGACTTCCCAAATTTCATCACAATTTGTTACTCCAAAATTTACGTTTTCCTACGGGGTTTCCTTGTCGGAGCCACCTCAAAACTGATGTTTCGTGGAAGGCTTCCGCCAATTTTCATCACATGTCCCAAAATGCCACAACACAGCCACGTAAAATGAAGATGGACACATCCAAAGTGCTGCGCCTGCCACGAAAAGTGCAAGTCATCGTCTGAAAACGACGCAAAAGGCGCCTGTACTTTTGACACGTGATATCGTGATGAAACATGTTGGAATCACGAAGTGCCACGCCTGCTCCACGAAACGAGGTTACGTGACGTTTGAAACCTCCAAAAGTGACCACTTTTGCAGCACTCGCCAACGGAACGGGGATAGCGACTTCACGCGGACGGTTGCGAACGGCAGCCGACGGTTGCGAACGGCAGCGGACGCCTCAACCCCCAAACCCCCAGAGTGAAACGGGAACCCTTGCTACGCAGTCGGGAAAAATGCATCAATTAGGATGAAAATCATTGAAGCCACCTGCCAAAAATTGTGGCAAGCGCACCTCCACATTGTTGAATGTCCGCCTTATAGCCTCGGAGTGCTTACGGCAAGGGTCAAGACTGATTTTCCACACGCCTCTGTCAGCATGGTGAATCTGAGATTTACCTGCCAACAAATCTATTTTTTTAGCTTGTTGGTACACTTTACCATTGATAGCACAAGATCAAAATACCTATAGCAAGTCTCATCCACATGTTGCTAAATGTGTTGATGTCAATGGCCATTTGACATACTTTTAGGTACCTACCATACATAAAGCCTATGCAAGGGCTATGTAAGGGGCCTGGGGATAGACTCCCAAAATATGGTACAGTACCTCTATCTGAGGGTCTTGAAATTCCCCTTGATTATGTTTATATTGGCACGTGGGAACGTTCAAAGGGGTACATGTTACATGGCGATGGGATTTGCTGTTTCTCGAAAATATACCGATGTCGCTGGGCAATAGATGGTACGCTATAATTACAGTCATCCACATCGAATCTGATCTAATCTAGTCGAAGCGATTCTGATCAAATCTAATTTTATAGATGATCTTTCAAATCAGTCAATGACAATATAAATCACGTGAGAGATCTTGAGGTATAGAGACCTCTTCCTGTGTGCTTTTTGTTGTTTGGCATTTGATTCATCCCAGTTGCCTGTCCCTGGTGGCATGTGGAAAAGCCAACTTAGTAAACCGTCATGGCCACCATTACTGTAGATGGTAGGTAAAATTCTTGGGTTTATGACCTTCATCTGGTTTTAACCCAACAATCATCGATTGCTCCAAAAATGGCCACTAAATCCCTCTTTCCACTGGCTGATCACAAATTTCATCAAACAAGTCCACCTTCGGGTATATCATGGTATATCCCAACTTCGGACGCACTCTGACCATGTTTTCTGGGCCCTTCACTCTGTGATTTCTCAAAAAAATTGTTGTAATGGCAGACCTCGGCCCTTCTCCTCTGTCATTTCACGACAACAAAAATGAGGAGAACAATATGAACAATATTTCAGAAGTGGGGCAGTCTCCAAAGGTTCAACCAACTTTCTACTCACCTGGTTTCAACCCAGAAAACCGCATCAAAAAAAACTCGTAAACCGCTTGAGAGGTGTCTGCCGAGTTGGAACACCACTCCATCACTTTAAAAACTCACTTTTGAGCATTAAAATTGCAAAAAAAAAGAGAGTAAATCCTTGGACCTATCTGTGGCCAGATAGGCAGAACTGACACCACGACTGATCCATCATATGACTACAAAAACCAGCCATGCACACATGATGCAAATTGATATATTAGGTCATGTATTATGACTTATCAATACGTATCACTGTATAATATGTACCTCCTGATCAATTCCACCATTGCTGCGGAAAAGTTCCATTTGTAAAAAATAACGAATATGATGGTTATTTTACTGATTGAATCAAACATGTTTCTTGCGCAATTTTCATGTTTCATCATGTTTCCATGTTTCAAGAGAAATGTTTTTTTTCCTAAGTCATGAGGGTAGCCCAGTCATGCTCCAGCCGTCATGGATTATTAATAACGTCCAAGGTACGCTCCCCCAGTTTCCGGTGCAGCTCCCAAAACGTCTCACCAACCGCCTGCTGGACGAAGAGCTGGGCAAAGTGAGCGGCACCATTGGTGTGATCGATTTTTTAGTTGGCCCATAGTAAATGTATGTGATATCGGGTAGGCGCTGGAAAAAAAAACTTTAGACTACTGGAAAACAAATTTAAGTTGCACCCCTACTCTCCACACTGCAAAAAAAACTTAAGACACTGGAAAAAAAACTTAAGAATCTGTACTTTGAACCTTTTTGCAGCTGAAATATCTTATTTGTACAATATGTGCAGGGTTTGGGCACTTAAACATGCACTTGCATGATATTTAAAGCGTTTTGGCCTTGAATAATTCAATTTTATGTGCAGCTGAAATCTCTTATTTGTACAATATTTGCAGGGATTTGGAACTTAATTATGCAATTTGCATGGTATTTAAAGCGTTTTGGCCTTGAATCCCTTGTTTGCACCGTGCTCGCAGCATCTTGGAGCCAGCATCTGTACTACGCAGGGGATTATCGGCAGCATTTTGTGTTATTTGCAACATATTGTCTAGAGTTAGTTTTTGGATCTTTTTGAAGTTGGTTAGGGTGTATTTGGGAGATCAAAGGATGAGAAGGGTAAAGGACCAGGATGAGGAGGGTAAGGGACCAGGGGACCAGAGGACCAGGGGACCAAAGGATCAGGGGAACCTTAGATTATTTTTCCAGTAATTTTTTTTTTTTCCCAGGAAACTTAGATTTTTTCCAGTATCATCCCTGTGATATCACTATGAAATAAATGTAACCAAAACTATGGTTGATATAACTATAGCCAACCACGGTTTTATGTATGATGTGACTATGATATAAACTACGGTAAACACCAACTATGATATAAGTAAGTATCACATTAAATCATATAATTAATTAGTTGGCAAAGTTAGTAAACAGAACTATATTTCCCTGTTGGCTTTCATGGTATACACGTTCTCGTCATGGGATTTCTACCCAACAAACATCACCGGGGGGTCTCCGGTTCTGTTCAGATGACGGTCCGTGCGTCCCGTCTCTGGGTCTTAGGCATATTTCGACTGTCTCGGAAAACGGACAGTTTCACCTATGGAAACCTACCCTTTGGTAATTTAACGTAGCTATTGGAAATTGCCATTTAAACAATTTATAGTTGATTTAGCTATTCAAAATGGTGATTGTCCATAGTTATGTAAACGTTTCCCAGAGGGTCTTGTTGAAATGAGGATGTTTTCCCTTATGAGTTCAGCCCAGTTTTTTTGGGATGAGTGAACTGACTATAACCCACAAACACGATTCCTGGGGCGAACCACCAAGTATATAGTAACAACAATGGTTCATGATGGTTAACATGGTATATAACACTAGTTAATACTGAGTTAATGCTGATATTACCCTCTGGGAAACGTATACAAAAAACTATGGAAATCCACCAATTGTTTAAGGGCAACTCAACTATTTCTATGGCCATTTTCGATAGCTATGTTAGTCATTACCAGAGGGTATATTCCATCAAGTGGATTATAATCCCATTAAACCCCAGTAAATCCCATTAAACATGGCCATTTTTGATGGGTAAATCCACTATTTCTATCAGCTCCCAGGGTAATGGCGATGATACTCATTTCATCACCAAATGAAACTGGCGAAGGATTTTTTGATAATCCAAGGCAGTTTTTCGCACATTCTCTGCTTCTGAAAAAACCTGAAGCGATGGTGTCATCGTTGTGTCATCCAACGTTGTGCGAAAAATGTGTAGCTTGACATCGTTTTATTTAAACAATGTGTTTTTACATCCGATTTGCCAATGTCATAATGTCATTGCAAACCGAGGGTTTGAATCCGTTCAGAAATATCTTCATCGAAGTTTTATGTGGGATTATCATGCCAACCAAATCATGCTTGAAAACAAAAAATATGATTGCAACCACAACCAAATCATAGAACAAGATAGAAGAAGTACGGCACCAAACTTGGGGATTGTTCTCAGTAAAAGTGGAAAAAAAAGCCCCACAAGGTCTGGAACATCAGCGCATCCAAAGCTTTCCAAACATCTGGGATCATCTCTAAGATTCTGAGATTCAAAGGATATCTGCTGATAGCGGTGCTGACGAGTGTTACCTTGGTAAGAAGCATCTTATGCTGGCTAAGCTGTAGACACAACTATGGCTGACCCCAACAAACACAAAGAAATCTACAGAAACAATCACCACTCTGCTGATTCTTTTCAGCGGGCAAAAAACAAATTACAACTGGTCAACTAGCACAAAATTCATGAATTCAAAAATGAGTTCACAATTTTTTTTGGTTTACACTGCGACTTAAAATTTCGCAAGTTACCCTCTGGTAAACTAAGATAGCTATTGACACTTGCCATGGAAATAGTGGATTTACCCATTCAAAATGGGTGGATTTTCCAGTTCGCTATGTCAGTTTACCAGACCCATATGCTCCATGGTGCTGGTATATTTACCTACATTTGGGTGATTTTGTTCGGGCAAATGTGTGTAAATATTCCAGCACCATGGTTCGCATATGGGAGGCCGAGTATTTTTTTCATAGTGATTTCTCACATCTTTGGTCGCAGGGGGTTAAAATACCATAAATCCCATAAAATCCCATTAAAATACCCTTAATGGAATCACATCTTTGGTCGCAGGGGGTGAAATCACCTGACATGCCACCTCGTGGTTCTTCACGAAAAGCTGCGAATCCTCGGAAGTCAACCCCCAATTTAGCTGCCGGAAAGCTGCGATTGGAAAACATGGTGAAAATTCATGGCCAAATGGTGAAGAAACATGGTGGTGAAAACATGGTGAAATCACCCTCCACTTGTGATGTTTTGGCGTATTACCCATCTGTAATCTATAATCTATATTATAAATGTATATATATATATATATTCTATGATATGTAGTTAACTTATCTAATCATCAAAAACCTGAATTTTCCTATGTGATTTGAGTTGCCTTTTTTAAGCTATAGCTGCTTGGAGTTTCCTCAACCAGATTGGGAGAGTTACAGGATGGGGCCCCCCAGTGATGTAAGTTGGTTTATAAACCCAATTAACTGTAGTTATAGTTATATATCTACTATAAACCATAGAGAATTCAGCCACTTATATTATAACTTATATCTCAACATATCTGGAAATTAAGTGTAGTTATATCTACTATAAACCATAGTTAATTCAGCCACACAAATATCTCCACTGAACGCTATCGAAAACGGGGGCCCATCCTCTACGAATCTGTTTTTTTCTCGGCGCATCATTTCCAGGGACTTCGCCTTTTTGAGACGGAAAACGGCTTTCAACACGTGATTCCCATCACAATAATAAACTATCCATAACCATCCCATTAAATAACCGTTTGGGAGAATTTGTTTTGCTATCCCAGTCATAGGGGTACAGTATACCCAAGAACTCATCATTTCATAAACCTCAAACTTGGGAATGGTGACTATGGCATTGAATGAATCCCACATTACTATGAAAGGCAGCACAACAGGTACAAACGCCCAACCAATGTGATGGGTTGGAGCAAGACGGTAGATATGGTATGATATGGTTCCTGGGTTGGTAACTTAGCAGTCTTCGAAACCTGAACTTTTCAATGTAATCCCTTGAACAACTATAGTCTTCCTTGAGAACCGGTATGCCCAATATATCGAAAAATGATAAAAGGTTCCAAACCACCAACCAGGAACTATAAGATAATAGACATCTCAAAAAGATTAAAAGAGACCATAGTCAGCCCAATTGCAAAGCAACTTAGCCAAGTATGGGCTGCCACCCACCTTGTCAAACGAAATGGCTCTCATGACGTCAACCATAGTGCTCAAAAGACATATCTGGTTGGTGGTATACCGACCCTCTGAAAAATATGACTTAGTCAGTTGGGATGATTCCCAATATATGGAAAAATAGAATTCATGTTCCAAACCACCAACCAGATATAGTCTATTATAGTGATATAATGTGATATATAGTTTTTGGGAAGCCCTAAAAAGTAATGCCAAAAGCAATGAAAATCGCCATCATTTGAGGATTTCACTCTTTTCGCAACATCTGAAACAATACCCATATGCTCCATATATGGAATATTTACCAACATTTGCCCTAAAAATCACCCAAGTGTAGGTAAATATACCATACATGGAGCATATGGGATATGAAATAATCACTGCCTGGGTCCATCGTTGTGTGAGACAGGCCATGGATTCTTGGGATGTTTGACATGGACAGGCCGTCTCAGTTTGAAAAAATTGATGCGTGGCTAAAAGAAGCCACCTATAGATTCCTAGATGTCGCCTTTATCGAGTTTGATATATGGTGGTTTCCTAAGTCATAGGGCTACCCCCAGTCATCGTCCATTTTCGACTGGGAGAAAATCCCATGGAAATCAACCATCCAGCGAGCTTGGGGTACACCCGTGACTATCGAAACCCCCATGATTTATCTGGTTGGTGGTATACCTACCCCTCTGAAAAATATGACTTAGTCAGTTGGGATGATGACGTTCCCAATTGAATGGAAAGTCGTAAAATTCCATGGTTCCAGTCACCACCAACCAGCACTATGGAAACCTCAATCAAATTTATTGAATTAATTAGATTGAATTCTAGCAGCCTTGTCGTCTAAAAACACTACACATCCAGGCGCCGTTGAATTCGGCGCAGGAGCTGTTGATTGTTGTTTCCTCAAAATGGAAGAACGAGCCGGAGATGCGGCGAAACGATTGATGCCTCGCGAAAAAACGACACGTGGGATTTTTGAGAGACAGACATGGTGAGATTTTTGAGAGACAGCATGGTGATCATATGGCATACCCTCTGGTAATGACTAACATAGCTATTGAAAATCACCTTTTTTTAATGGGAAAACTCATTATTTCTATGGCCATGTTCAATAGCTATGTTAAATTACCAGAGGGTATTGTAAAGGATGCGAGAAACGATATGGTATATATGGTATATTGATATGAAGTCACGTGGTAAAAAACATGTATTCTCCGTACAGATCCACAAATCATGAATCTCATCCCTGGTTCGTCCCCAAACGACGTTCGACTCAGAAAATCCAGGAATCCACAGTGCCAGAGAGCGGGGATTTCGAGAAGCCATATTTGATTGTAATCACCATTCTAATAGGGCTCAAAAATACAATAAACCACTAATAACCATAATCATCCATAATCACCATTTCAATTTATAATCAGCATTCTAATTAACATTAACAGGCCGGGCTTATATATTCCCATATATTCCCATGATGTTCCTACATATTCCTACAGTATTCCCAGCCAGCCACGTTTGATGACATTCAAAAATGATATTCCCATTAACTATATTAACTATATAAAAGAAAATCATTTATATACTATATTTACAGGGGATATACCGTTTAAATTCCATTGAATCACAATTTTCAGTCAGGGAACGCCGGCCCGAACACAGAACGAGGAACGGAACGGGAACGGAACAGGAACCCGCGCAAGCAAAATCAGTGCCGAGCATTTGCGGCATTGGGACTTTTCATCTGCATTTTGAGCTGGTCTGCAAATGGGCAACTGGTTGGTGGTTTCAACCCCTCTGAAACATCTTAGTCAGTTGGGATTATTATTCCCAATATATGGCAAAATAAAATTCATGTTCCAAACCACCAACCAGTATATGTTTTACTCTTCGGTGTCAACACACAGGATGTCACCATCAAATCTCACCATTTTTTCCTAGGTCAATGACCACCGGAGACAAACCAAACCTCAATATAAAACTTTATATGGAGAAAGCTATATATTATTGGTACAAAATTCTACTAACATAGAAAATGTAGAACTGCATTTGATAGACAATAGAAATGTAGAACCCATGGTGCAAAAACCGTGGCCAAGCGGCTGCTCACCGACGTCACTTTCATGGCTTCGGGCGACTGCTGCCGCGCCAAAGAGGGTGGCATCAACGGCGGCCCTGGCCGATGCTCGAGGCACGTGGTGCAGTTCTTTGGAGCCCGCCCACAAGGGCTGGTGGAAAAGCCATGGCATCAGGATTTTAATGGGATTTTATGGGATTTTAGTGGGATTTAATGGGATTTTATGGGATTTTAGTGGGATTTAATGGGATTTTAATGGGATTTAACGGGATTTTATGGGATTTTAATGGAACTTAATGGGATTTTATGGTATTTTAGTGGGACTTAATGGGATATATGATGGTTACCCGGCCTGGTAAACGTTAACAAAAAACAATGGGAAATCCACCCATTTTGAATGGGAAAACACACCAGAGGGTACCCTGAAAAATGGGTGATTCGACCGACAGAATGAGGATTTCATCCACAAGAATCTGTGCAAAAAAAACCATCAAAAAAGGGTGATTTTTTAGCAACACAAATGGTGGCTCTCTTGGGTCTAACCATCAAAACCAAGCAGCAATTGGGATTTCACCATCTTTGACATGTTTGATATGGGGGGTTTGCCATGAACAATCGTGATATAAATAGGGATATGGGATGAATAATGGGATATGGGCCTCACCAACTGTACGGTACAAGATTTGGATGCGAAAGGGAAACTTGGGTATACACTGTAACACTCAAGTGGTGATTTTAAAGGAACATTAAAATAACTTTGGGGTACTCGATCATTGGACAAACCCTAATCAACCATCCTTTTTCGCGGGTGCACATAGACATGAGCCATCATGAAGTTTGCTTTTGCAAATATGAGCTGTCGTAAACGTATGTCCTTTTGGGAATGTTGGATGGGGGCAGTGACTGGTTTTTTGCTGTCTGTCACCATTTATATATACCGATATCTATATATATATACACATATTATAGTGTGTATATATATACATATATATATATACTAACCATATTATGCATATATTTTATATATAGGTTTCCTCAAATGGGGGTACCCCAAAACCATGGGATTACATACTTGGATGATGAATCGTGTAGCCCTAAAGTAGAGGACCCCTTGTGACCCAGCTGGGGAATGGGGGAATGATGAAATCCACAACTCTTTTCAAATCCTCATCCCATTCCCATCCATTCCCAAACCAATAAAAGCACCATGCTTGGTGTTTTTCATGAAAAAAAGTCAGGTGAGCCATTAAAAATGACCCGTTCTCCCATTTCATTATACTAGTTGGTTTTTCCAAACGGATTCCCTATGGGGCCCATCATAATCCCCAGTTTTTACCAGGTTGTTTTTCATCCCCAGCAAGCAATGAGAGATGCAGAAGGCGAAACGCCTTCAACCCTTCACGCCAGTTCTCTAACTTGATGGGCGAACGACCACTCATCAAAATGACGATTTTTGGGATGGTTTTCACTGTTGGCTTTGCCACGGTAAACTCCAAAAACACGGTGGAATTATAAGTGACCATCCCAATTTCACTGGAAATGGGTGGTATAAATCAATCCCACTTGGAGATTTATGATGGGTTGTGACAGCAGTTAAACCGTTCGTGGAACCCTATGTCAAAACTTGTGAGAGTTGCAGCATGGAGGTTTCATTTCGTGACCCAACAGGAGGAATGCCACCAGGAATCCTGGCTGTGTACAATCACCATCTCAAGATGAAGCATTTCAACGAAAAAACCTTGAGATTTTAACCAACCAATGAGCAATGTTAAAACCGGACATATCATAATTCTATACTCGTTGGTTAAGAATAGATTCCAGGTTCATGGATTATGACAATCCCCTATAAAATCCTATAAATATAGATAGATAGATAGATAGATAGATAGATATAGATAGATAGATAGATATAGATATAGATATAGATATAGATATAGATATAGATATATATATTACTCTTAAGGGTGGCTGAGTAAGCCCCGAATAAAAAAAAAGAAAAAATCATCCAACCAATCATCGTTGATCCATCCTATCCAGCGGCAACATGTGGCAACATGTGGCATCCTATCCCCATAGGAGTATGAATATATATATATATATTACCCTCTGGTTATTAATGGTTAATATATGGTTAATATAAGGTTAATATATAGTTAATATATGGTTAATAATATGGTTAATAATATGGTTGCTGGTGCAATAATTCACCATCTTGAAAAATGATGGACTTCGTCAATGGGGTTGGGATGACATCCCATATATTTATGAAATGGAACATAAAAGCCATGTTTGAAACCACCAACCAGATATATATATATATATTACCCTCTGGTTATGACTAACAGTTCGCCATGGTATGGATGACCCATAGAAATAGATGGTTTACCGAACTTAAAAATGGGTGGATTTTCCATGGCGAACTGTTAAATAACCAGAGGGATATATATATATATATTAAACGAGCCAAAATTCGGGGTATACCCCCATTTTCGGACAGACCATGACACACCCATGGACCGTGAGCCCCCCATAGCTCACATCATTCCCAGCCTGCGACCTTTGAGCTAACGCAGGACAGACCCCCGCAGTCCGGTGCGATGTTTCACGGAGCGTGCGGAGAAAGTGGTGGATTTCGGATGATATCGATCCAATTTATACCTTATAGTGTCTGACATTCCTATCATTTTAGGATATTTCAGGTATATGGTTTATCAACATAGATCCTAAAAAACCATCTTATACGGAACAAGCCCAAGAACGCAGTGACCAATTCCAGTCATTTTTCAATATAAAAATGGCTCATGTCAAAAAATGGAGGTTTCCCAAGCCATAGGGGTACCCCTAAATCATCATCATCATCCATTTCTTTGTTTGGATTTTCCATTATCAACTATATTCAACTATCAACCATCCATTTATTCTCCATTTATAGATGGGATTTTCCATGAAATAAACGGATGAACTATTTTATATCCAACTAATATTCTTATGGATTATATATATATATGTATATGTATAATATTTTTCATTATCCAACTAATCCATTTTTATCTTTAACCATCGAGTCTCGTGGGATTTTCCATGAAATAAACTAACCACCCAGCGAGCGACCGGGGTACCCTCATGACGTTGCGACTGTGGATACCCTTGAGCCGACTCGGCGATGGAGTGATCCAAGTAGGTAACGATTGTGTTCACAGCAAATGTTAGAAAATAGAACTTAAATGTTGATAATATTATAAACATATAATCATATAGATTATATAGATTATATAGATGATATAAATTAGATAAACTGTATACATCACTAAAAATATATACAATATATATATATATATATACAACATATAAATTATATAAGTTATATACATTAGATAAATTAGATAAATTATATAACTTATATAAATTATACAAACTATATAAATTAGATAAACTGTAAAAAATCATATAAATTATATTCGTAGCTTTGAAGTGAAATAAAGCACCAGTTTTATCGGTCAAAGCCGGCCCAAACACATGGTATTATATGATATTATATGATATAATAAAAACTTTATAAAAACACTCTATATTTATTCAATGTAATTCACCTATAATTAATGGTTAAGTTGGTTGCATATAGCTTTCATTCCCCCTCTATATCCCCATTCCATATCCCTATATGTTCTTGCTAAAACACCTATACATCGACCAGCAAAAATCATGGAGTCAACCTAGCCGCTAGCCCTGAACAAACGTAGGCTGAAGAAATCCTTTCGCAACCCTTCAACTTATTAAACACCTGTATAAAGAGCCGCTCGAGCATTTTATAGCCCATTTTTCGGTAGAAACACTTAACTGGATTCTCATGTCCCCCCAAAAACCCTGGATCTTGGTTAAACACCTATAAACAGCCATAGTTCGCCAGAGCCTCCAAGGTGGTTTCCCAATTTGGCTTCCCTCACCGTGACCCCGAGGCTTTTGGTGAAGAGTTCCGCCACGGCTTCCGAAGCCTTTCGCAAAACTCAACGCTTTTCGCAAAAAAGAACAGTCAAAATGCGGATCGAAGCAGCATTTCTGGGAGATTTTCGGATTTCTACGGGATTTCTATGGGATTTTGATGGGAATTTCCAGGGGATTTCAGGGAGATTTACCGGGGATCTCTGGAAAGTGGTGGGTTTTCGGTACGGTACCAGCGGATGTTTCCAGCATCCCAGGAGGTTCCCATCATGGGAGGGGCGTTTAGGCGTTTAGGGGCTCGGATCTGCCAGGAACGTTTTCTACGCAAAAAACGACCTCTCGGTGTTGTTTCACATTAGTTTTCATGATGGTTAATAATAACTAATATATATAGATATGGTTATTAACTAATGATGGTTAATAATGATAGTGAATAATAGATTAACTAATGATGGTTATTAACATATGCTCCATGTATGGTATATTTACCTACATGACTGGGTGATTTTGGACAAGGGCAAATGTAGGTAAATATACCAGCACCATGGAGCATCTGGGATATAGTGAATGATGGTTACTGATAGTGAATGATCATTATTAATTATAGTGAATTATATTATAATGGTTATTATTATGATTAGTTAGTTGATGATGGTTACTGATAGTTAATGACCTTGATATATATATATCATCGTAAATCATCAATGATACACTAGCTCAAGGTATGTGATACAGTGATACACTAGGAATGATGAAATTCCCAATATATGGAAAAATAAAATGTTCCAAACCACCAACCAGATCACACATTTCTTTGGACCTTTACCAGAACAATCAGATCCGTCTCCGCGCTTGTGATTTGCGGACCTCAACAATCTGATGGGATCAATCTGGGATGAGCCTTTTTGGGGGCCAGCTCGCGAGTCGTCATCCATAGCTCCAACGGAAGGGGGCCATAGTAATTACCCTCTGGTTATTTAACATAGCAATGGAAAGATCCACCATTGTTAACCATCTATTTCGATTAGGGCCATCTATACCATGGCTATGTTAGTCATAACCAGAGGGTAGTTACTTCAGCTTTATTCATGTGTAAAAAAATGATTGCGATCGAAATTCATGATCGTTGCTGTTCAACTACAAGAAACCCTCTGGTAACTTAAAGCATCTTAAAGCTATGGAACATGATTTGTTTATAGATGATGTACCTATTAAAAGTGATGATGTTCCATGGCTATGTTAAAATATAACCAAAGGGTAAATTGCCGTTTTTTGTTGAACAAATCTCCCGGCAAATCGGCAAAAACCCCACCGAAAAAAGCAAATCGCACCTGTCGAAGGCCCTTGGATGCAAACTGTTCCGCCTTGTGGTGGGCCAAATATCCTTGGCCGCTGGAGATGTGAGTCATCATAAAATAACTGGTAGGTCGTATACCTACCCCTCTGAAAAATATGAAAGTCAGTTGTAATGATGTCTTTCCCAATATATGGAAAAAAATATAAAAAAAATCCAAACCACCAACCAGATAATGTCAAGCTTGGATTCATAAACCCCAAACGGCTGTTTAATTGGGAGGGTACCATTTAAGTATCAGAGTATGACGATTGGAGGAGTACCCCCCCTAATTAATAAACCATGGTTTCTTAATTGGGGGTTGACATGACGCTGGTTGATTGGTTACGGGACTTATAGGGACTTATACTACCAAACTTACTGGGGATGGAGTGATAATCGTGGGGAAAGCCACCAGCCAACGAGAGATTTTATAATGATAGTTTTCCCTTCTATGGATTAGGATATTATCATGGGGTAACTATCATATAATTATCATTAATATAATCCAAAATGATATATGGGATAGGGTTGTATTTTATAGTATTTTATGGTATTTTAGCCATGGATCCATGGATCCATGAGCCTAGAAGTTGGTTGACGACTTTGGGCAAAAACCATGGGCTAACCAGCTGACAATCCACCATGGATCCGATCATGTTCCGAACGGGAAAGCATTGGAACTTTCCACATCCATGGCCGGTTTACGGTAGAATCCACGGGGATCTATGGTGCTGAAATAACTGCTAGATGGGTAAAAACAAATACAAAAAACAGCAAACAGAACTATTAAACATAGCAGGAAAGTGCCAAATTGTGAACGCTAAGCATATCCCTTCATATCATATCGCTTCATATCATATCGCTTCATATATGTTAACTCTTGGTGTGAGACATATCAAAATCCTTCATAGGCTGAACATAAAAGTTCAATGACCTCCACCCCGTAGAGATCTGCGGCTCACCGAAAAAAGGGGATGCCCATCGACATCCAAAGGGCAGAAATGTTCATCCAACAAGAGATGAAGAGAAAGCCCTGGTTGATGTTCACTTGGAGAATGATTTGGACTTGGACATATTTTGAATATGACCAAAATGTTGATCATCAATGTTCAGTCTGTATACATCAAAACGAGAAACCGCACGCCGCGGTCGCCGCTGTTCAAAACTGACAGCGTCCTTCAACTCGACCCCATTTTTCGCACCGGAATTCCAGGACATGAAAACGAACGAAATTTTCAAAACTGACTGAGCTCACAACAAACTCACAACAAGTCCATCAGATGCAAAATACATCGAATATGGGAACATATAGAAACTAACATGACACAATCTCCCCAGAGTTCTATGCACATATATCATATCTGTAGTTCATTGGGATCAACGGTCAAATATCAAACTTCTTGCAGCCAGAGTTGTCCAAGGAACTCTCGAAGTAGTGCGCCTTGGAGGTTTTTTTTTCCACCGGAACTGGGCATGGTTTGTATAGTCATCTTTGGCTGCTGATTGCATCCATGTAAAGGTTTGTATCATGTGTATTATGTGTATTGTATATATACTTGTGTGTGTATGTACATAGTGTGTGTATATATAGTACACTGTGTATTGTATATATACACACACTATGTACATTATATATATACAGTAATTGTATATATATATATGCATACATGATTACACATGTATCATCATGTATCCATCTCTGTGTACATGTATCTATTGTACGTGTTTTTTTTGATTGCTGCTTCTTTCACTCAGGCGAAACAAGTAAATCGCAAGTGGTCCCAGGGACGTATCTCAGCAGCTCGTGTTTTGTTGCGGCCTGTCGATGCAGAACCAGACAGGCAAAGGCTGGAAAATCCTGGGAAAATCATGGCGAATATTGGGTGAACCATGGATTAACCCATAGGTTTTGATGGGAAAAAAACGATGGGAAAACGCCTCCTTTGTGTCAGCATAGTTCAGCACTTCAGCAAGGTAACGTTAGGCTTGGAAGTAACTGGAAGTAACCATTGGGTAAATACCCATCCGCTGATCGAACATGCCAATCTAATCCAATTTATACACGTCAGACCACCTAGTGAACTTGGCTTCCCTAACTTGATGGAAGCCTTATCCCCCAGGTACATCAGGTTGCGGAGACGTCCCCTCCATGGGAAATCTTGGTGAGAAAATGGGCATATCATGGGAATATCATGGGGAAATGATCTATCCCCAAGGATCCCCATAGGATTTTTTTCGCACCGCACCGTGCGAGGGAGGAGCATTTGGCGTGTTATATCAGGGGGTCTTTTGTAACTTCTGAGAAGGTACTTGGATCCATAGATTCATTGACATTCCTTGAATCCTATCCCATTAGTATGAAACACCCACTGAATGTTGCTAAACAGACCCAAAGATGTAAAAGCTCCCTATTCATCCATGGTTTCTTGGGATTTCTTGTGTGTGTTAATATTAGGGAGAGCTGTGTGTGACATGGTCAGGTTTCATGGTATGTTGATGTATCTTGGGTATATATCTTTTAAAACAAATTGGGGAATATAAACAAATAAAAGCAATGTGTGCATGTACAGCCAGTATTCATAGGATTCCCATTGCTGGGTATATGAAAACCCCTTAGTGCGGGAATATCGACATTCCGATCATGGTACAACGTAAGTGATGCAACCGACACTCCCAGTTCATCTCCCAGGATAAGTTCCCCCATGCCAATTCCCATCATGGAACCCTCAAGACGTCGTAATGAGGTCGCAACATCATTTGTCCAGAAATACACTTGGTTAAATTAGATGCTGTCATATGTATGTATGTATATAATATATATATACATTGAATATGTATATATATATATATATTATATGTACATTGTATATGTATATATATATATATGATATGTACATATGTGTATATATATATATATATATATATACATTTATATATGTATAATATATATATAGCATATTCTATTGCCATTCTATGCCCAATATAGAAATTTCATCATTTCCCCCGTCACCTTGCCGGTGGCATCTTCCTCCACCCTGCGATAAAAACAACCGGCTGAAGGAGAAAAAAAAAGGGCCGGCGGATGCTGATTCCAATGCACAATAAGCGGAAAATGGGATATGATGTCTTTTTTGGCCGGGGTGATTTGTATAGTTAAATTGGGATATGATGTGTCTTGGGCCTGATTTGTATAGTTTTCCTTTTCCTTTTCCCATGGGAGGAATTCGCTAAACGTGAGTTGGACATTATTTATGATATCGATATCTTAAGCAACATAATCCCAAGTGTGGGAGAAAAAGAAATGTATGAAATGTTGAGTTGACCCAAAGATGTGGGCATTTCACCCATGGCCTGGTGGCTGAGCCCCAATCCCAAAAATGCCAAACGGGTAGATCAGCTAAACAACAGATCTGAAAGTAAGGATCCATTTTTGGGCAAATGATGCCTCTACAGACCTTTAGACTTTATCAAGAATCCACTTTCAACTTGGGGTACCCATTATGTATATATACGTATATATATATATATATTGATTACATAATATGATGTTGGCCTTTGATTTTCAATTGGTACAAACATCAGGAATCAATAGTCGTAGTGACCGAAAAAGTGCCTAGGTGTTGTTCATTGGGCCATAGTCATGCAAGATCCGCCACTCTAACTTTTCCAATGGATACTGAAAGTAATCCCTTCTCCCTAGTATCAAATACCTCCATTATATATTCAAACATCATCATTGTTAAATTGATATTTTGTGGTATTATCATGTATTATCTATTTATAATATCCATTTATAATAGCCATTTATAATATCCATTTATATTATCATGTATTATAGAATGGATTATATTGGGAGTTCCATCCTTCATGTAATGGTATAATCCCAATATTATCATCCAAGATTTCTATATTACCCACATGCAACCCATGGTGCTGGTATATAAAAACCTACATGACTGGGGGGTTTTGTTCGGGAAAATGTTGGTAAATATATGCAAATATTCCAGCACCATGGTTTGCATATTTCTTTATAATCCACATTATATAGAGGATATACCCTCTGGTAAACGTTTACATAACTATAGAAAATCCACACATTTTTCATCATTTTTCATCCACTCTAAAATGGCCATGGGCCATGGCTTCAAGTTCGCAAACTGTTTAGACGTTTACCAGGCCGGGTATCATCCTCCATATTGGATAATGATAATATATTGGATATACCCTCTGGTAAACGTTTACATAGCTATTGAAAATCACCATTTTTAATGGGTAAATCCACTATTTCTATGGCCATTATCAATAGCTTTTTGTATGTTTACCAGGCCGGGTAACTATATGATCATCCTCCATATGTTCCATCCATTTTCCATAGAAATCCCATGGCGAAATCCCATGGAAATCCCATGGCGACGGCTCCGAGTGGCGCATTGCATTGCCGGTGGTCTCGCCAGCTCTTCATGCAGATCCAGCAGAACTCATGGCCTCGGCGACTCGGCCCGGTGGAAATCCCATGGGAAAATCACCATGGTTTATCCTGTATCTTATTTTTTCTATTTCTTGGCTTTATTTTTTTTATTAGAACATTTTTTAGTTCCTAGGGTTTTCATAGAGATTATCTGGTATTTCATGGGATTTTTCATGGGATTTTTCATGGGATTTCATGGTATTTTCCCATGGGATTTAATGATGGTTACCCTCTGGTAAACGTTTACATAACTATGGAAAATCACAATTTTTAACTGCTTGGTTAATGGTGGTTAATGGTGATTAATGGTGATTAATGATGGTTAATGATGATTAATTATCTGGTTGGTGGTGTTTCGCCCTACCCCTCTGAAAAATATGACTTCGTCAGTTGGGATGATGACATTCCCAATATGTGGAAACATAAAACATGTTCCAAACCACCAACCAGCTTATATATTATATTTTCTGATGACATAAATGTGGAAAATCATTTCTCATGGCATACTGCCTGAAGATAATTGAAGATCATAATTTAAAACAGTTGTGTAAGCATATGTGAACAACAATGACAAAACAAGACCGCATGAAACACGGTTCAACTAAGCAGGTGTTTGAACCAACATAATCCCATACCCCTAGTAGCAAGCTCCGGCAACAAGTGCCAGCCTCAAACAAACAAATCAGTCAGTACGAAACTGCGGTTTTCGGGGGTGTTTATTTCTCCGAGGAAGGGAATATATATATATATACGGATTCTACAACAAAATTGTGTTTTGATGTGTTTTGGATACGAAAGCCGAATTTCATGATGACTCTTTTCATCCACTAAACACAGCGCTTTTTCAGAGAAAACTCATGAAACGTGATGTGTTTGATCTGGTTCCTGGTCAGGGATGGTTTTTTTCGCAACATGCTTCCAACATATCCCCATTGACAAGCCATGGTGCTGGAATATGCACACCAACATTTGCCCGGACACAAAATCACCCAGTCATGTAGGTTTTTATATACCAGCACCATGGGTTGCATGTGGGTTTGTGGTTGGCATGTCGAGATTACGATGAATCTACATTTCTTTCAGCCCAAGACAATATCAAACATCCAGGAGCGAAGAACACTTTAAGAATTTCCCTATCACATTCCTAGAAGAGCTTAAATTCCAGTGATGAATCTTGTTTAGATTCACTGGATCTTGTTTTTGCTTGCTTTTGAAAGCCAAATGATTTTCTAATATTACATAAGACTAGCTAGCCTATGAATTCCTTACAATTTTCCACTATGATTTCAAACATTAGCTAACATTAGCCAGTGTTTTCCCTATGATTTCTACCCACCGCGTCTCGACGCATCTTCTCAAGCCAAATGCTTCACCATTCCATGGCCAATCTTGCATCTGTGTTGAAAAATGGCTAGGCAATGGCAGATCCCCGTAGATTACCATACGTAGATCATGTATGTGTATATTATATATATAAATATGCGATATAAATCTTAGTTGGCTGCTTAGCCTTCCCAAAGCAAAAGATCTCACTCCCAAAGTCCAGCCTTTCCCCCCAGCGCTTTGTTTGAAGCTAAGGCACCACAGCCTCCGGGTTTTCGGCAGGTCATGTGCCTCAGAAAAGGATCGAAGGTTCGTAAAGTAAGAGGATCCATTATTATCCCATTGATAGAAGATATCATGGTAAATAATGAAAATAGAATATCCACTAAGTCACTATTGGCCCAAGTTCACCATTTTGATGGGTGCTACAAACTGTATAAACCATGAAAATATGGATGGTTTATGGTGTTGTTTTACCAACATTACAGCTGAAACTTCTGTCTTGTTGGCTCCATTTGTTTAATGAAATCTACGCGGAAAGTATGAAAAACATAGGATGAAACTTCAGGTTTTTACTCTCCATTAAAGATGGTTCAAGAAATAATTGGCACTTTCTGAAAAGACACTTATTGGGTTCACCCATTTATATTTGCATATACTGGGGAATCCCTCTTACAGTACATAAGGATACATAAGGACAAATTGTACTCATGTGGGTAAAACAATAATAAACCATCCCCCAAATCACCATACATAGGTGGTATGGGTACCATTCCCAGTCATGGGTGGTTTATTTTCCATTGTTTCACCCACATGAAAATTCCCAGAAAAAACATGCTGCAATGATGTCCCGAATCCAAAAATCACCGGTTTTGCTGATGGCTTGGTCGTGGTTTCTTTATGGATCTATCCCGGAATAAGCTCCGAATTGGGAATGATAAGCCATTGCAATTTGGGGGGCCTCTGGTTATGACTAACAGTTTGCGAACTCGAAAATCCACCCATTTTTGAGTTCGGTAAACCATCTATTCCTATGGGCCATGGCTTCCATGGGTATGTTAATAGCCAGAGGGTAGCCTATAATTTTAACATAGCCATGGTAGTTCGATGGCCCATTTCGTTCGATGCACAGAATCTGCAGCCGCGGAGAAGCAAGCCTTTCCCAAGGGCTGGCATCATCCTCTTGTAATTCTCACTTTGCCACCCATTCTGTAAGAAAAACATTTACATTGTCTTACCTATTTAAAGTTTAAAAAAACAACTACTATTCCATATCTATAAACAAGTACTAAAAATAACTTTTTCCATAGCTATATTTAAAAAAAAAACATAGCTGTATAAAAAAAGAATGCCAGGGGTAGTACCTCTACGTTTTCTCATGGCGCTCATCCAAGTGTATCAAAAAAAGGGATGAACTATCCCAAAATCATTGGGCGCATCATTCCGTCTATGGTTGAATGAATATCGAAATTGGGATATGATAAAATATATTTAAGTAATTTTAAGTATACTTCATTAGGATATGACCAGATATGGATATGTTTCATGGTCACTAGTTGGTTGGAACATGAAACATTCTTAAACCTCGCCCTTGAAACATCAATTTGGGGAATGACTATCACCGAAGACAGGTAGATCATTCCGACCAACTCGACCAACAAAATGGTGGAATCGCGTGACAAAACTTCTGTTTCAACCAGCAATGGAACATGTACAAAAAACAAAACATCTTAATCCTTCAATATTCGTCATGTTCATGCTTTAGCCATACCCATATGCTCCATGGTGCTGGAATATTTACCAACATGTGTCCAAACAAAATCACCCAGTCATGTAGGTAAATATACCAGCACCATGGAGCATATGGGTATCATCATCTTAGTTGCTTAAGCGACTATCATCATGTTAGTTGCCCCAGAAAACTCACCGGCCGCCGAGGCACATGCAGCCGCCATTCTTCTCCTCAGCAGTCCCAGGTGAACCACATAGCCATTGAACATGTGGAACATGTGTAACATGGCCCATTTATAGATGATTTACCCATTAAGGACAAGTTTTTCCATAGGAAACTGTTAGTTTTTCTAGAGAGTAGACAAAATCTATAGTGAAATCCATCGTAAAATCAACTCAACCATCACATGAGATTTTTTTCATCCATCATCCAGCGCCTTGGGGTATCTTGGGGTGCCTGTGTGCTGTCAAGGGTCAATGGGATTTTGACACTTTGGACACAACTTGGTATTGGCTTTGATCCAAACCACGTCGCAACCTGCGATTTTGCGTTGGAATCGCAACCCGCGGGGCTGATCCAAGTGTTTGATTCAGACAGGGCATTTTGTTTTTGAGATATATATATATATGTTAAATATGATAATTATTATATATATGTTAAATATGATATTATATATATGTGTTTTATATATATATATATACACATCATATTTATTTTTGCGAAACTTTTGCGAAGTCCATATTAATTTTTGGTGGGACCCATGTTGGGATTCATGATATTAATATATCTAACCTTTTTTTTCGAAGCAACATGTTTTGTTCGCAAACTAAAAAAAAACCTTCTGCCAAAGTTAAACTTTAGATCAATCCCCATATACCAATGAAAGCATACAGTAAACCGGATCGTTCTTATTAGTGAACCATCCTTTTTGGCGGGGCAGATAGTTCCTTTACCTTAGGATTTTCATCATGATGGCACCATCCTTCAAAATCATCCAATGTTTTTGCGGGGCAAATCATGTCATGATTCGCGATGTTCAAGGTGACCAAGAATTAACAAATCCTCTGGAGATTTCTTACATAGCTATGGTAATTCATGGTAGTTCGATGGCCCATTTAGTTCGTTGATTGACCGTTCTGGACAAAAAACAGGAGATTTTCAATAGCTAGGTTAGTTCTTGTGAGTTTATGGCTACTTACCCATCGACAGTAGATCACATGGGATCACCATAAACCAGCAGCTGAAGTGGCTTCTCTCCACCATTTGATGTGTAAGTCCATGGACGTCCAGCAAAAACATCTGACGCTCCGACCTACTTATCTTACTTTCGCAGCGAAATCTAAAAAAAACTCCCGCAGGTTTTGTTACAGCAAATCCCTAAATCTCATCGTCGGTGAAGATTTTAACCGTTTTTTGATGACTTAAATAGATTGACATCTGCTTGTTGGTTCCAATCATAATTCCCCGTGAAATCCCTAGCTTTGGCGTTGAAAAGGTGTAAAAACCTCACCCAAATGGTTAAGGCACCTGCGACGACGCTTCAAAATCCCATTATTTAAAAATATCTTTGATCCTTGAAAACCATCTTGAAAGTTCTTAAAACATCTTCAAACCTAGCATTTCAATCTACCCTCTGGTCATTTGTTAAAATAGCTATTGAAAATGGCCCAGTCGAAATAGTCGATTTTCCCATGAAAAATGGGTGGATTTTCCAGTTCGCTATGTAACAAATTACCAGAGGGTATCATGGTAAATAATGAAAATAGAATATTCACTAAGTCACTATTGGCCCAAGTTCACCATTTTCATGGGTGCTACAAACTGTATAAACCTAGCATTTCAATCTATTTCATGGTGAAATCGCCGTGTGTTGAACCAGGCCTTCGTCGCGATTCTTCTCCTCCCAACGTCTCACCGTCTCGCAGGTCACAGGGAGATGCACGTCGTTTCCGCAACGGAAACACCAGGAAGTGCCACACGGGCACGTCACCTGACCGAAGATCCGAAAATGGATGATGAATAGATGATTAACTTAATGGTTAATAGTGGGTTAATAGTGGTTAATAGTGGGTTCATAGTGGGTTAATAGTGGGTTCATAGTGGTTAATAGTGGGTTAATAGTGGTAATAGTGGGTTCATAGTGGGTTAATAGTGGGTTCATAGTGGTTAATAGTGGGTTAATAGTGGTTAATAGAGGCTTAATAGTGGTCAATAGTGGTTAAGAATGGTGAATCATGATTATTAATGGATGGCGGCGCAAACTGGGACATGTTTCATTTAGTTCGATATAATTTTATCATTCTGCCAGCGAACTAAACCTCCAAAAGGGATTTCCCAGCTAGCCATGTTTGATTACCGGAGGGTATCAACAAAATTTAGTGGGCAACTAAAATTTAACATGATTTAACCAATAATATAAGAAATGGCATGGATAATGCAAGATATGGCCTCGATCCAGATAAACATTGTGTGTTTTTAAGAGTGAGATGGGAAATGACAACAATAATGTTGTGATTTTACCAAAAAGTGGCTGCTGTGAATATCAACAAAACAATATTTACAGCAGCCATTATAGTAAATATTGTTTTGTTGATAGTTACAGTTTATAGTAACTAAACAATATACTAAACTATTTAGTTACATATTTTTGTCATTATGGTATAGTTTAATATTGATATTTGGTATTATTTGGTGACATCACCAAATCATCAACCAGTTGCTGCTAAAAAATACCTCCAACATCCTCCACCCATCGGAATCCCAGAAATAAATCCAAAATCCCAGGAAAATCCCATTGAAAGTCCTTCAAAATCCCATAGAAATCCCATTAAGATCCATGAAAATCCCATGGAAATTCCATGGAAAATTAATTTTATCCATATCAAATCCACAGAAAACTCATCATTTTGCCTGGTTCCCATGCTGTGCCGCGTCCCGTCCTCCCGGTCGCCTCCTGCAAGCCGCCAAGGGGTTCTCCGGCGGCGGCCGAGCAGTTGCGGCCCGGACACCAGCGCAGCTTGCCCCGCGAGTCCTCGAGGTCGGCTCGGCCAGGAAAATGGAGCAATCTGGTAATTATAGCCATGGAAAATCACAATAACATATTTTAAATGGTTATTACTAGCCAGGAGCTTTTTTTTTTAATGGAGCAATATAAATCTGGGATTTACCATCTGGTTATGACTAACAGTTCGCCATGGAAAATCCACCCATGCTATTAAGAACGGTGTTTACCATCTATTTCGATTAGGGCCATTTCCCATGGCTATGTTAAATAACCAGGCCGGGTATTAGATTCATATATCAGCCCAAAAGTTACCAGAGGGATTATGGATGATATTTATGGGATCAATGGAACATCAGATGAATTGTCTGGGGATTTGTTTCATTGATTCTATAGTGAATACTTATGCAATCAATAATCCTCAGATTAATGGAACATCATATGAATTATAGGATAATGGGATGATGAAAAAAAGGTAAATTGTGTTATAGTATTTAATGATGAAAAATATGAAAAATACATCTAGCTATACAGTTTTAATATTATCTAGTTGGTGGTTTTTCGCCCTATCCCTCTGGAAAATATACGAGTGAGTCCGTCTCTAAAAGATCGCCAGATGCAGGATGGGGCCACCCAGTGACGGTGATGGTGATGTGGGATTATAAAGCCAAACAAAATTATAGGTATATCATGGTATATCATGGTATATCTATAATGTATATCTAATGTATATCATGGTATATCTATAATTATAGGTATATCTAATGTATATCTACTATAAACCATAGTTTTCCATTCAGCCACAAAGCCCATTCATTTCTCTCAGTAACGAAGGCGTTTTGGGGGCCCCATCCGCCCGCCCTTTGGGATTCATGGGATTCATTAGGATTTTCCCGGATCTTCGATTCGTCCATTGGTGGCTGAAACCCACTGGGAGAAGAAGAAAAAAAGTTTTGCACAGCAAATCAAGGGTTGGATTTTAGATGGATTTTAGTTGGATTTTAGATGGACTAGACATGTGTTATAATATACAAATATAAGTTTCATTTGGATTATATATATATATATATATATGTATTACAGTATATATCTTTTATATACACTTGTAATAATTATATATATGGACTATACATATTTCATTATGGGTTTCATTTGGATTCTATATAAATCATATTAATCTATGCAGTGGATTTGTTTAAATATGGAGCGGAAATTCACGGGAAAAGGGCAGACATAGCCGGGCACACTCAACGTAATTACCCAAAATTGAAAACATGAAATGGTTACTTTGTCTTTGAATTTGTCTTTTTTATTTTGACATGGACAAATCTTGAAAATGGACAGAAATTGAACCAAAATATGCGAAAGAAATTTGAGTAACCAAAATTTCTATCCACGTATACTTAATACGTGTATAATCTGCTCGGTGGTTTCAACCCCTCTAAATATTAGTCAGTTGGGATGATTCTTCCCAATATATATAAAAATAAAAAATGTTCCAAACCACCAACCAGATAATATAATATACTTGGAAGAAGTAAGCAATTTCTAGGCTCGTAAGGTCATTTTTCAGAGCTTGCGAACATCAACGTATGTTTCATAGGGATGATGTTGCGATCATCGAACAGTAATCTGGAGGGGCCCAGTTATTAGATATATATCCATCATTATCCATCATTATCCATCATTATCCATTATTATCTATTGGATATCCCAACAAAGATAGAAAGTTATTAGATCTAGATTCATAGATTCATAGATATATCATATCCATTATTTTCTCCATTCTTATCTATATCCCAATATCCCCCCCAAAAAATCAGAATGGATACCCTCTGGTAATTTGTTACATAGCGAACTGGAAAATCCACCCATTGTTCATGGGAAAATCCACTATTTCTATGGCCATTTTCAATAGCTTTTTGTATGTTTACCAGAGGGTATCATGGGTCGATGATTATAAACCATCATTAACCATATAATAACCATATAATTATTCACCATGATTAACAGTAGATTTTCACCAGACCCTATAGCTATGATATGGCCATTTATAGATGACATCCCATGAAAATCACCATTTTTGTTGGTTTTTTATCCCATTAAACCACCATTAAACTATTGGAAAGTGGCCTCACCACAACGGGCCAGGAGATACTGGGCCAGGCCATACGCCAGTCGCTGAGCTTCCGGGCATCCACCAGACTTCCGGTCAGAAAGCGCTGGTATCGCTCCAAGAGTGGTGCTGACCTAAGAGGCTCCGCTCGGGAGCCGCTCGGGAGCCTATGGGCCAGGCTTCTCCCTAGACTTCGATGATTTACCTATAAAAAAAAATTGAAAAATCATGAAAAATCAGGAACAATCATGAAAAATCGTTGTAAGAAACCGGTGTTTCGTTGTACAAAACTGTGAACAACTGTCAGAGGGTAATATTATATGTTAGTAACTGTTAGTGCCATAGTGGGAATCTTTGTAATGGGAGTATAAATACAACTTTTGACCATGGTGCATGTGAATGTTTAAAACAAAAATGCATCTGGATGTTGCCAAAGCCTTGGCTACACTGAAAAACCATCAGCTGACCAAGAGGCATCAGATTGGCTGGGTTGTTTTCCATTGAAGTCAATGCTGAGTTTTTTCGAATAGCGATTTGTGTGAAAAGGTGAACAGGTGCTGTTTTTCCATGTTTTTCTTACTGGTGCTAAACGCAGGGAATTTTCGGGAATGATCCACTGGCTAACTATCAATAATCATCCCAGCAACCCATCCAGCAACCTACGTTTAGCACGCACGCACCAGTAAGTTGTCTTTCATGCCTGGAATTGACAGTCATGTTCCAATTGTTTTTTGATTCACATCCTTTGAATGCCGAGGTCTTCAAAAAACAGGTGACAATGCCCTGATTCGATTTGATCATTTGTTTGGTTGATGATATAAAGTAGGATGTCCTAAGTCATGGAGGTATCCTACTTATCATTCGTTTTTTTTTAGGCTTTTCCGCTATAAATCATCCAAATTTTAGGGTACCCACATATTTTTCAATGTGAAAAGATATGACTTTGCGAAGGGCGTGGAGAAGGCCAGGAACTGTCGATATTTCCGTGCTTGAAGAGCAAGATGTTTTTTTTGTTGATTGGATACCCTCTGGTAATTTGTTACATAGCTATGGAAAATCACCATTTTAATGGGAAATACCCTCTGGTAAACTAACGTAACTATGGAAAGATCCACCCATTTTTAATGGGAAAACTCACAATTTCTATGGCCATTTTCAATAGCTATGTAACAAATTACCAGAGGGTACCAAACAGGTTTTCTTACTGTTACCCCCTGTGGTAATTTAACATGCCTTTTTTAAAATCACTATATGTTTGAGAGGTAAAGCCTCTGTCAATGGGCCATGGCTTTCATAGCTAACTTTTTCATGACTCAAAGACTCAAAGGGTATCCCTGCTGGCACAGGATTGAAGCAGTGAACATGCGCCAGGAAATAGGGAAATCAAGTGCAATGCGTGTTAAAAGTGATTAGCATTGGGTTGAACTCGATTGCATCATTGAATCACGATGAAAAAAACGCAATGCCCTTGGGATAATGAGGTTTTAAAATCAGAACTGGTGCTCAATGATGTAATCGAGTTATCTCAGAAGGTGTAAGTTTACAACCACGCCAAATGTTGTTCTAATCTAATCTAAGTTGGAGAATTCATCATAAAATGGCAGTCCCGCATTTTTGTTCTGACCCCAAAATCATCAATGGATATCAATGGTGAAACATGTTTTTTCATGTGGTTTCCACTATGGAAACCTATGGTTCTAGGGTAAAAAAAAAACAACGCCAGGGAGCCCCATGATGCATCCCACCCGCGTCAAAGTCACAGCAAGGATGCAAAGAGAGAGGGTCGAACCAGCTCCTGGAACCAGTTACCGGCCGCCGGGGCGATGGTCATCGGGACCTGAGTGACTTAGTGCTTCAAAAGGCATGTGAATATTTAATGAAAAGCGAGAACTGGTTTTAAAAAGATTCTTATTGTCGACTTATTATTTTTTTACTGCGACTGGGATGCACACTGTGGCTCGTTTAACTTGGGAGGTTCAACTTACAGTATTTTACAAGCCATTTCGGAGTCCATGGGGGTAATCCCACCAGAAAGATCAGCATTGATCATCCGTGGCATGCGGAAGCGCAGAAGCGTATTCCCATAGATGACACGGTTAAATCCGGAGTTTACATATATATATGTGTGTGTGTATCTATGTATGTAATGTATACATATATATATA
>Ga0126342_10002078_pt1 | contig 30334 bp, 30 predicted proteins | sample Cyp1metagenome_FD_92528 | JGI IMG/M metagenome (GOLD analysis project Ga0126342, IMG submission 92528) | Coral microbial communities from Lord Howe Island, Old Settlement Bay, Australia - Cyphastrea 1 metagenome | ecosystem: Host-associated > Invertebrates > Cnidaria > Coral ...
AATGATTCCTAACATTAGCACACCTTTTGGGTCACAATCTCTGGGACAAGATTAAAGAATCATGGATTGGGTTAATTGGGTTTGCCGGTTTGCCCAATTAAACACTTCAATAACACTTTCAAATTTAAAAGCTGCGGGGAGGCAAACTGATTGCACAGTAATAAAGCACAGGCAAGTTTCATCCAACCTCATCGACCTGGCTGTAGAAGATTGTGCTGCCCAGGAGAAAAAATATCTCTGGCTGATCGTTGGTACACCCGCATCATCCATGATCTCCCTCCTTGGTTAGGCAAGGGACAATAAAGGAACTAGAAGCACTGCTGTTAGTCTTAGCAGCCAGATCAATGATTGTCAAAAAAGGCGGCCGATTGCATTACCACCCCCTTTATCCATATGCAAAAGCACAAAACAAAGTAGATACCATCCCATGCCATGCAAAACTGGTTCTCCAGTGTTCATAGCTTATAAGATACATGCCTCAAGGATAAAGACAATGTGGCACCACAGAAACAAACAATGGTTGGAATGTGCTCTACTCTTTGACATGTTTTGCCTGGTGACGGCAGACTTATGTTGAATATTTCCATATAATGTAATTAATTCCTGATCGTTTTCATTATTTTCATTGGTGTGATTTGGTGTGTATATAATCTTAATCAAGCCAAATACAGAAGGACAACTACATACCAGTGTTATACCATTACCATACCTCTATTACCCGTGTATACCCACTCTTACAAATGGTGAGGGGGACGGGGACTCACTCACTCACTCACTCGCTCGCTCGCTCACTCACTCACTCACACTCACTCACTCACTCCCTCAATCTCACTCATTCACTCACACTCACTCACTCACTCCCTCACTCACTCACTCACTCACTCACTCACCCACCCACTCACTCAGGTGCAGTGCGGCTGCCTCTCGCGTGGCAGGCGCAGTATACACAGAGCCTCCTGGTCGGCTGCGGCGCGCGTGGGCGCCACTGGGCCGCGGCTGCCTCTCGTGTGTCAGGTGCAATGCACAGAGCCTCCTGGTCGAGCTGCGGCGCACGTGGGCTGGGCCGCGGCTGCCTTTCGTGTGGCAGGCGCAGTACATGGTCGAGCCGCGGCGCGTGTGGGCGTCGCTGGGCCGCGGCTGTCTTTCGTTTGGCAGCCGCTGGCCGCGGCTGCCTTTCGTGTGGCAGGCGCAGTACACAGAGCCTGGCCTCCTGGTCGAGCTGCGGCGCGCGTGGGCGCTGCTGGGTCGCGGCTGCCTTTCGTGTGGCAGGCGCAGTACACAGAGCCTCCTGGTCGAGTTGCGCGTGTGGGCGCCACTGGGCCGCGGCTGCCTCCTGTGCGGCAGGCAGTACACAGAGCCTCCTGGTCGAGTTGCGGCGCGCGTGGGCGCCACTGGGCCGCGGCTGCCTCCTGTGCGGCAGGCAGTACACAGAGCCTCCTGGTGGAGCTGCACACCTCACTTATCACATCACAATTCATCACAGCTCCACTTCTCACACCTCATTTCTCACACACTAACTCATGACAGCTCCACTTCTCACACCTCACTTATCACATCACATCTCACACCTCACTTATCACATCACAACTCATCACAGCTCCACTTCTCACACCTCACTTCTCACACACTCACTCATCACAGCTCCACTTCTCGCACCTCACTTCTCAAACCTCACTTCTCACACCACAACCCATCACAGCTCCACTTCTCACACCATCTTTCACACACCCTCTTTGACACACCATCTTTTACACACCATCTTTCACGCACACAACTTTGTCACCCACCATCTTTGACACACCATCTTTCACACACCACTTTGTCACACACACACAATCTTTCACACACAACTTTGTCACACACCATCTTTCACACATCATCTTTCACACACAGCTTTGTCACACACCATCTTTCGCACAGCATCTTTCACACACATCATCTTTCACGCGCAACTTTGTCACACATCATCTTTCCTCCACCTCCTCCTTTGTCTTCCCTTCCTTCCCCGTCCCCGCTACAACATTTCTGGCTTATTATTGGAAGAAGTTGACTTGTGGGGTTATCCGGTCCTTTTATTTCTTCCTACAGTTGAATCCAAATAGTACGGGAAAGCAGGCCGGGGAAAATACGGAGAGACACAGCTAGCACCAATGGGGGAAGGAGGAGAGATTGCAACGGGGACACCAAAACAAAACAGGAGAGACACAACAGAGACAACAAGGAAATGAGAAATGATGAGAAAGTGGTGTAATTATTTGCGCACCCGGCCATGTTGAAACGAGATGTGCCCAGACACAAATCATAGCTACACACATTTTTTTGAGACATATGTCATATGTGTATTTCTGGTGAACCCCTTTTTTCCTCTCAACAACGCTTATCAAACATAATTCAAAACATACCGTTTCCAATCAAGGATTTGATGTGGGCGATCTTAAATTTCAAGGGGGGTAGGTGGAGATAAGATGTTTTTTGGCTGATGTTTTTGCCACACTTCAAAACGTTCTTAGTGAGTGCCATAGAAGTCAACCGTTGAGAACCCTTGGGCCACAACATGACTGAAATATATGCTTGGTATGGGGTACTTAGCAGCCCCTCAGCAAGATATCGGGATCCGCTTAAAATATATGATATGCCTTATATGCTTTTATACCCTGACCCCCCTTCAACACATTTTTTCGTACTCTCTTTTTCGCGGGTTCCCCGGAATATTTGGTACCTTCTACTAAAAAAGGCTCGTGGAAGGGGTAGGGGGGTCCTAGCCCACGGCCTGTTTTTTTTCCCCAAGAGAGCCCCCATTTCAAAGGACGAAACGCCAATTTGTTGTAGACCCTACCTCTCTCCACCCAATCGTGCAATTTTTAAGGGTACTGTACATAAATCTTGAAAACGTATGCCTTGCAGGGGCTACTCAGGAACACCTGCGCAAAATGTATAAAATCCATTTGAAAAAAACGCAGTGCTTTCCTTGGGGTCTTCAGCCCAGAATAGCTCCGGTGTGCACTGGTGCAGGCGCCGGGTAAGGTTCAACGAGGTTCCGGAGAAGGTTCCGAAGGTTCCGGAGAAAATCTAGGAGGCTTTGGTGCAGAGCCAGGTCACGTTCAACAGGGTTCCGGAGAAGGTTCCGGAGAAGGTTGGGGAGGCTTTGGTGCAGAGCCAAGCCAGGTTCAACAGGGTTCCGGGGAAGGTTCCGAAGGTTCCGGAGAAGGTCTGGGAAGCTTTGGTGCAGAGCCAGGTGAGGTTCAACAGGGTTCCGGAGAAGGTTCCGGAGAAGGTCTGGGAGGCTTCGGTGCAGAGCCAGGTCACGTTCAACAGGGTTCCGGATAATGTTCCGGTGATGGTCTGGAAGGCTTTGGTGCAGAGCGAGGTCAGGTTCAACAGGGTTCCGGAGAAGGTTCCGGAGAAGGTCTGGGAAGCTTAGGTGCAGAGCCAGGTGAGGTTCATTCCGGAGAAGGTTCCGGAGAAGGTTCCGGAGAAGGTTCCGGGAGGCTTTGGTGCAGAGCCAGGTCAGGTTCAACAGGGTTCCGGAGAAGGTTCCGGAGAAGGTTCCGGGAGGCTTTGGTGCAAAGCCAAGTCAGGTTCAACAGTGTTCCGAAGAAGGTCCCGGAGAAGCTTTGGTGCAGAGACAGGTCAGGTTCAGCAGGGTTCCGGAGAAGGTTGAGCCAGGCCGGGTTCCACAGGGTTCCGGAGAAGGTTCTGGAGAAGGTTCTGGAAAGGTCTGGGAGGCGTGGGTGGAGAGCCAGGTCAGGTTCAACAGGTTTTGCGGCCATTTTACACACGGAAACCCAGCTGAGGTGTTTTCAGCGCTTGGCTTCGCAGCGTGCTTCAGAAAGATTTGTAAATGTAAAATGTTGCGGCTGTTAGGGATACCACCGAAGCCTTTTCTTTATCAAGGAGAAAAAAAAATATTGTGACATTCCCGGGGATACCCGGGGAATCTTGGAAAAACCAGCACCCAAAAATGTGCTAAAACACCGCCCTAGGGTGGGCTGGATATCCCGGCCCATGAATCCAATTTTTTCAAGCGCCCCTCGTCAAAAAAAATATTTAGGGGGGTCCTATAGGGAATCAATTTTTGGAGGGCGATAAAAATATTCCTCTCCCCGCCTTCTAAAGTACATGATTCGGGGGTAGGTGATATGTTGCACTGACTGACTGAAGAACTTCACCCCGGCTTGCAGACCTTCTCAGAACCTTGCGCCTCTCAATCCCAACTGACATCAGAGGCTTCGGGCTACCTGCAGCCACCTCCGACAACATGCATGTTTAAAATCTAGCTTGCCCCCTCTTGTTCTTTGGGGTCGCAATGGCATTAATTCGGCGCCAATTTTTCCAAATTATATACGCCTGCAGATGTTCATCCGACCGAGAATACAACAAAATAGACGACAGTATGGCTGGAGGAGGGAGGAGCCGAGAAGATAATAAAAAAAAGATCTGATGATGAATGATGACGGTGAATGATGAAGGACGATGAAGATGATGATGAACCACCAAGTAGATGTAACATGCTGGAATTGAATCCAACGCAGCGACCTGTCAATGCAGCCGCCGCTTCGGACAATCCCGGTTCGCAGGAGCATCTACAATAATAACCACCAAGCAGATATGAAATGCTGCAAATGAATCAAGGTTTCTGCTAACACTTGCAATTCATAGAGCATTGCAAAATGCGATGCGAACCATGTAGATCCCCCAAACACCCGCGCAAGGAAAATGAGAAAAGGCAAAGATGTTGACCATGCGAAATCGAAATATCTGCGCGCAAGTGGCATGATCTGACAGGATCTGACAACCCACGATGACTTGAAGCTAAAAGGAAGGGGGCGGAAACTATTTGGGCGAGGAGAGATGTGTATTGAGAGAGTATGTGGCGCGACCTTTTCAATTTGGCTGGTGAGCTTAAAATTTGATAAATTGGAAAAACAGGTCGCGCCAAATCCGTGCTCCACTACACAAAAAAAAACACCTTTGGAATGTGGTAACTTAGGTACTACATCCATCGATCAAGAAAAGCTTGGGGATCTTCAGATGCGCACCTCAATTCCTCGCCAAGATTGGGCCATGTTTTCGCATAGGCGTCTTCAGGAAAAGGAGTAGGAAGGGTCCAAGCGGTTGTTCGTTCATCACATTACATCAGATACATTACATTTCACTACATGTCATTACATGTCTTTACATTTCATTACCTTACCGTAGATACACTACACTACGCTAGATCAGACTGGATTACATTGGATTAGATTAATACATTGCATTCCATTGCATGTCGTCACATTACATTACATTAGATGGGGTTACCTTACATGTGCTTAGATTCATGCATTACATTGCATTACATTTGCAAGGCAACGCCATGCAATTACAATACGTTCACCACACGCACGGTGAATATTATCTTGTATATGTGTGTGGGTGTGTGCGTGGGCATGCGAATGTCTGGTTGCAGATGAAACTCGGCCGGATGGATGCAGTATATATAATATATACACGTCCATCCATGGTTTGACGTGTATCGCGGCAGTCTTTGACTTCACTCATCGCCCCACGTTGCCGGTCCAATCCGAAGCCGCAAGCGAGCATTCGACGAAAAACCGATGACACTAGCAAGTTGTTTTAACGGTGTTCTTAAGGTCGTTTCCGACAGGTTGAGAAGCATGATAGGAACTCAACTCCGTCGCATTGCCTCCTGAGCTTGCACAGTGTTGCTGCAAGTCCCCAAAGACCAACCCAAAGCAATGAAGTTCACAGATGGCTATGAAAGAGTATGTGCACCACCTGTTCTACAAGGGTCAGACACCTACTCAATCTCCAAGTTTCAGAGGTTGCCTTGACATTTTTCAGCCGCTTGTGTTAGATGCATTAGGAACAGGGTTGTGGACAAAAAACATCCTGCACTCGCATCGGGCGTCAGTCCTCGACAGCACGCATGGCTTTTTTGCCGAACCCGCCCATGGACATACATTGCGGCAAACTTTGATTTGACCCACCTTGCCTAATCGCCGCACGTTGCTCATCCAACTCAAAGCGGCAAGTGTCTTCGATGTAAAACCGTTCGTGCTACGCAAGCTTGTCTTCGCATGGTGTTTTTCTTGTTGATGGGGTTGTGGGCAAGGGTTCCCGTGGCCCAAAGACGCAAAACACCGTCACAGCGAGGGGGCGTGATTTGGTTTTGAGCTGCGCTGCGTTTTATGAAAAAGTTATCCTGTGCCCCGCTGCAAGTCCCCAAAAACAAATCCAAAGCAATTAAGCCCATGGATGGCCATGGAAGAGTGTGCACCGCGTGTTTTCTCGAAGTCAGATGCCTACTCAAGCTCCAAGAGGTTTGCCCTATGTCTTGACATTGTTCAGCCGTCGCATTAAAAAAATTGTCAAGAAGGGCAGTTGTAGCACTTGGCCTCAAACAAAGAGGCATACTATATACATGGTATTCATCCAGTTTTTTTCGGCAGACATTTCCAAGTGCATCATCTGAATTTTGGCAGATAGAATGCTTGGAATTCTCCCAGAATAGAATATAGAGATTATTCCCAAGCACGTCTGAAAATGATATCCTGCAACTTTTTCTGAAGATATCATCGCACCGTCCTCACGATGGTCAACCACTTCTGAAGATACCGACAAAAAAATTGAGGATCCTCAAAAGTTTTCCGGGGGCGCCAAGGGACCGTGCTTGCTGAGCAGGAGGAATCCGAATAGGAAGTGCTGGAGGTCATAATTTGCGGCTTCAAAATGGACACAAGAAGGTCGGTCCTTGGTGGAGCCCTCTTGGTGGAAACCCCTTGTGTTGGAAGCCCCCTTCATAAAAATCCGTGGGTGGAAATCTTGTGGTGAAACCCCCTTTGTGGAACCCCCTTACAAGCCCCTTGCTGGAAACCCCTTGGCGGAAATCTGTTGGTGGAACCCCCTTGCCTCCCAAGATCCAAGAAGGACAGGAAATCAGCAAAACGGCACAAAAATCTTCTGATACTGCCACATGGCATCTGTTGCACGTCTGTCATGCAGACATGATCAAACCCTTGGCATGCAAAAAGAGACGCTATAGAAAGGAAAACTCGTTATCTGCATCCGAGGACTCCACCATTGAGTGACAAATTCCCGCCGTTATTGAAACACAAAGATACACACGACTTCAAGCCACAGGGCGCACGCACTCTGGGAACTTTTTTGCCTGCGTGAAAACCAAGTCATACACCATCGTGCCTCACTTCGTCTATTCCCAAACCGAAGACTCATCTCCTGTCTGCGCATGCAAAATGCGAAATATGGCTGCCTCTAACGACGCTCGAATGCCAACTGCATCACTATTCCTTGCGCCTGGGGCCTCAGGCCGATAGAGCCACGCTATTTCAGCACCATTGACCCTGCAAAACTCCTAGGTGTGATGGGCCGCATGGCCAAAAAGCTGCCGCTCCAAAAAGCAAAGCAAAATAACAGAATTTGGCAAGGGGTATGTTGCAGCATGCCGCGCTTCTTCTCCAGACCTTCCTTTGCAGCCCTTCCGGAAGCTGTGTCCGACGTCACGGAGATAACCTACTATAGACCCCAAATCAAACTTGCGCGCCTATGACTTGTTCCAGAATCAGCACCGCTCATTTTATAATCTCAGTGCGGTCCAACTGGTTGCGGAGCAAAACTTGATTTCAATGCTTGAGCATGCAGGGCGCCTTCCTCACCTTCCACGGTCAGTTCTGGCATCAGGAATCTTGATGTAGATTCTTGTTTTCCAGCCCGCGTATGAAATAGACGCCAAAGTGCCCTCGGTGCCTCCCTGTGGCACATGGCGTAGGGATCCAAGTTGCGCACAAGTTCAAAGCCCGTGTCTCAATTCTGGCACAATACCCAACTGCCCTTAACTTGCCCATCCGATACAACAACCAAGAATAGAGTTGACATGGTTGGCTAACGCACCATTAATCACAGTAGACTCCGATGCTACAGCAGACAACAAATGACTGAGTGACTGGTTGGTGCCTCAAGAAACATCAGATCGTCCAATCTGATCTGCAGCAAGGCAAGCTCAGGAAAAAGTCGCCAAGTCCAAAGCATCCAGAAAATGCAGAAAGGATTTGATGCTAGCAACTTCGGTCACTTGTTCTGAGTGTGTTATGGGTTAGTCAAGCATCTGGGAACCCTGGAAATGCAAAACCTGACGCTAATGACGACGATGAAATGCATTGTTACAGGATAACGAGCTGAAGTGCTGACATTGTTAAATAAGTTATGTGGAGCATCTAGCGCTGTGTCAACGGCAGAAATGAAAATTTGAATCCCGCGCCAACAACAGACCAAGTTACGGACATGAATGCAACCATACCCACACCCTGCAACACTAAGTTGGTGACAGTGCCTTGCTCTTACCTAGTGCCATGATGTTTTCGAAATTGTATGGGTCAAGCTCAAGACGATTAATCTCGTTTCTCTCTGACTACTAGGCTAAATCCTTTTGAATGGACAGCAGGCGTGAACAGGCGCAGGCGACAGGCGAATACCGTTTACCACCTGAAGACGGCACGTCAAATACACTCTGCCATTTCAACAAGTTCTTGTTTGCAAACAAGAAAACATGTTCTTACTATATTGTGTTTCTCCCGAGCTAGTAATGCACCAACCCCCTTTTCAAGAACCCTTTTGCAATGAAGTCCCCCCTCCTCAAGGGCAAGAAGCAGTACAAGGCCCTGCTTCCAAACTTCGCTGGAGGCACAAAACAGCCATGCCTGGATGATTGTCTCCGTGGCGGCCAAAGATGGAGTTTGAGGGCCAGGAGGTGATTTAGGGCGATTTAAGGACATCCCTGGCCTATATTTATATTCTCTTCCACTAAGAGAACATGCTTGCATTGCACGGACTGAGTGTCATCATTGGTGACCAGCGACGATGAAACTGGCTGTTAGTACTATGATTACTATTGCTACTGTCATGATCATGATTGTTATGATTATTATGACTATGATTATGATGGTTATGATTGCTCTTACTAACTGACTCAAGCAAGCAACTTTCTTCAATCAAGAGCTGGAATCCGCCCGACTCGACGCAGTGCCCGATCCAGGAGTTGGAGGAGGTGCATCTCCACATGACGACAAAGACTGAAACAAGCATTCTTTCCTGGGCTGTCAAGCTGTCCATTGATCACTGTAAGCCAAACGAGACAAACTTTTTGTCATATCGCGAATTTGACTTTGATCCGTTACTGAGCTGAGACCTAAGTGAACCCACTAGACTCGATTCGGGCGACCCTGCAAGTCCAAGTGAAATTGGAATGGTTTCAAACTGGCAAGTAACCAGGCACCTGGTTGATTCTATCTGCGGCGAGATTTGGACGCAAGCAATGGATTTCTCAAAGTCACGACGTCCTGGAGCTTTGTCATCAGCAAGAGTTATGACTGACAACTTGAAAAGAACTAGATGCGATGAATTGGCCTCGCAGAACTAGCAAAATGTCAATATGCCGTCGCTTTTGACTATAACGTAAGTCGCTGAACTTCTTTAATTATTCAATAAGGGCAGCGACCGATGGCATCCTGGTCGGCAACATGGACACGCGCTCTGTATCGAACTTGGATCAGATGGCCAACCAGTCTTTGAGAAACTGATGGCAAACAATCGAACCAATCAATCAAGAAGCGTCAGCAATTGAACTCAAAACTGTGTGGCAATGGCACCGGTCAACTGCTGTAGTCTAACGCGGACATGAAACGTGATCAGATGTTGGTTAAAAATTGGTCTGGTGTGCTGGGACTGCAGTGTCAAAAGCCAAAGAAACCAATGAACTGAAAAGACAAACTGAACTGACACGAAGTCTGAGCCGCGGACAGCAGCCCTTACATGACATGAGGGCGCGGACCGTTCCAGTTCCGCGCCTTCGACCTGCGCAATTTATCTTCAAGGCAAATTTGCTTCAGTGGCCGGTGGAACTATGTGGCCATGGGGAACCAAGTGGGGGAAATCATCAACGGTCCAAGGTCGCAAATCTTTTTCTTTGAAATCGTTTCCATAAGTAGGGTCGCGGGACTGCTACTGATGGAATCCATTGTTGTCACAAAGACACGGATTCTGACCAACTTCTATTCTATGCATGTTGGATGTGGAAAGGGTGTAAGGCAAAACACATGGGAGAAAGCATCCTTTAGCTACTTGATACGATTGTACCATTCCAATGAGCACAAAAAATTGAACATAAGCAGTTACTTTGGTAGCTCGTTAGCTAGCTAGCCAGCTAGCTAGCTAGCTCGTTAGTCAGTTAGTTTGCTGGTTGGTTAGTGGGTAGTTAGGTAGTTACGTAGTTAGGTAGTTAGGTAGTTAGGTAGTTAGGTAGTTAGGTAGTTAGGTAGTTAGTCAGTCAGTCAGTCAGTCAGTTTGTTTGTTTGTTTGTTTGCTAGTTAGTCAGTTAGTCAGTTAGTCAGTCAGTTAGTTTGTTTGTTTGCTAGTTAGTCAGTTAGTCAGTTAGTCAGGCAGTCAGTTAGTCAGGCAGTCAGTTAGTCAGTCAGTCAGTTAGTTAGTTAGCTAGTTTGTTTGTTAGTTAGGTTGTTAATCAGGGGGTTACGTCCTTCCTTGCCTCCCTCCTTCCTTCCTTGCTTACTTACTTTCTTACTTACTTACTTACCTACTTGCTTGCTTGCTTGCTTGTTCAATATTCAAGAAATGGTTCCATCTTGGCAGCCTTGGCCATGCAAGCTTTTCAGCACCCATCCGAAGAAATTGATCTCAGCAAACTTCTGTCAGGTCTTTGTTGAAATATCTCCTTGCAAAGAAGCCGGAATCAATCCAATTTCGACAGACACTTGGACTCATCTGTCAGCTGTAGACTCAATACAGAGGAATCATGAAATCCCACGTGCCGCTTACAACAGACAAGAGAGGTAGTAAGTTTGAGAATCTCTTGCCGAAGACATTCTTTGAGGTTGGGTTCTTGGTGCATGGCCCTATTGGAAATTTGCGCTGTCCAAATATTGCCGACCAGGCAACAAAAGTCTCGGCCTCCTGCCGATCCAGGCGATGCAACAAATAGAGTACCTGAGTCCGTCGAAGATGGCAGGGCTTGATCTGACCCAAAGCCGACACAAACCTGCCAAAAACGCAATCAAAGCAGCAAGTTTTCCTTGGTATTCTGACGTGCCTTGAACTAAATGATATCATCTGAATGCAGGGCCCACACACCAGTCCAACAAATCTGCGGAGCAGACCTTCGCAAAGTAGTGAATATTTTCGCGATGCCAACTGAGATGTCAAGTACCGTCATACATGTGAAGACGGCGCAGACACCACAGTCGCCGAAGGACACCCGCCACATTAATGAATGAATCGCAACAGTACATCAGACGACGGCGCAAAAGAGAAGAGAAATGCAATAATACAAGTTCCCGTGGTCCGGCCAGGAAACCGGTTCAGTTCAAGAATCACCTCGCCAAAAAAGAAGTCATCAGCTGCCATCAGCTTTTGCACGGGAACCCCTACCAAAAGTGAGCGGCCTAGATGTATGGATTGATTCTTCCACAGATGTTTGAATCTTTGCTGTTGGTTGTGTTGAATTCATGTTCAATCATTTTTTGTAATTTAATCAGGTGTTATGTTAGCTGGGCTGCGCAGGCTATAGCTTTATCAGTGCTAAGTAGCTTAGTAGCTTTACCTATCAACTACACTGGTCCACTGGCGTTGTCTGTTGCGAAGCCACGCCATGCTCACATGCATCTGAGCCTTCAAACTGACGGAAAAGGCGATGGAATAGGCGATAGAGCCGCAGGAAGATATAAATTGAAACCATCCTTGCTCCCATTTGCTGGCACCCCGAGGGTGTGGTTCTGAAATTTCCCTGAGGCTTCTGCGACGAGCGCTGCTGCTGGAAGTCTCTGCCTGCAGACTGCTCATTCCAATAACAAGGCACGGATGCCCTGAAATGTTATTTCCTGTCACTGCCTATGAGATTTCTCCCCACTTGATGCTCAAAAAGAGATCTAAATTTTGAACGGTCTAATGAAACCACGTGGATGTAGCGTTTTTCTTATCATTACCTAACAGACCCAAAATTCATAAGGTCTACTCAGTAGCACTGCAGGACATGGGTGTCCCGCATATCTGCGGTTCCAGACGGGCCCTCTGGAGGCAGCTGTTCGGGACAGCAGGATTTACAATGATAAACAACATGATCGAATGGGAACGGAAAGGTGCATTTTTAATGCGTGTGGTGATCTTTTGTGGGGAAACATCATAGGTAGGTAATTGAACATGTAGAAATATAATGGGTATATGTATGATGGAGATATTCTATGGAATGGGGATATACCATGGAGGGAGGTACTGGCCACAAGGGCTTTTACGTAATTTTACATTTTCGAGTTACAAGTCATGTGCTGCTATTTCTGATCACTACCCGCCAGGTCTGTCCCCTACTTGATACTCATGAAGTAATTTGATTCTTTTATGCTCACTCAACTTACAACACATGGTGGAATGTATTATGACTTCCGGTCGCTACCCACCACGCTTGTCCTGCTATTTGTGCCCACAAAAAGCTTTACTTTCTACCCCTTCCAAGTGCAGGCCATGGACGATTTCTTGCCATGATCCACAGTTTTGTCCTCCATGTGATACCGACAAATACACTTGAAGCCCCCATGCCCATTCCACATGCTATTTCTTGTCACACCATGGGTGGCCTACACGTCAGGAGGACCTGCGGAGGCCCTGGGTGAAAGAAGAGATGCAATGCGGGCAAAGCATGGGGTATATACTGGGGATGCATGCTGGGGATGCATACCGGGATCTAATTGGCGGAAGTATGACTTTTTGTTTATGCAATGTGAAGATTTTCAGCTGTTTACCTATCTACCTCTTTATCGTTTTTGGTTTATATATCTACCATGGGGCTGTAAAGTCAGGAAGTGTAATGGGTTAATGAAAAACATAGAAGTACCAAAGTATATATTGCGTATGTGTACATGACCAGGGTATATGATGATATGGGGACAAAGAATTATGTTTCCTGGCAAGAAGGGTTTAGGCTTTAAGTTCCGTTTGATCCAAGAATAGGGCCATAGATGTTCCCCGTTGCTATTTCTTCTCACTGCCCACAAGATTTGCTTTCCATTTGATGCTCAAAACGGGGTTTTAAATACTGTTCATCCCATTCGCAAAACATAAGTTCCCCGTTTTGTGATTTCTGTCACTGCACATGGCAAATGTCCCCGTCCCCATACTGATGACAAGCTAAGGAAATTTAAGGTGCAGCCAGTCCACTTATCAAGCATGGATGCCTCGGTGTTCTGTTTTTGTCGCTAACCACCAGGCTTCCGCGCGAATAATTGAATTCTAAGCAGATTTCCGAGCTATTTTGCATGATTTTTTAAGTCTATCAATATTCTCGATATATAAATATATAGTTTCATGTATTTAACTAACGATATGGAATATCCGTAAATATATTTATATATTTGTTCAAAGGCACATACAGAAATATTACATAAATATCTCTATATTAATTATATTTCTAAAATATAGACACGCATTTATTGACTGAGATTAATGTATACAGATTGAAAAACACACACATACGCATACCGACACAAAACAAGATTGTTTAATTTTAAAAAAATGTTTATATGAATGTAAAAATTATATAGATATAAATGTATATGTATTGATTGAAAATTCAATTAACAGCTGAAAACTAATTACAGATAGAAAAGCATCTATCTATATATATATATATGTGTGTGTGTGTCTGTGTACAGCGTCTCGAATAAATTGTAAAATAACTTTATCTGTATCTTATCAAATGGTTTCATAGCCGGCTGCCTTCTGATGATATTTAAATAAGTTAATAAGTATATGCAAGCATGTCTTAACCATATCTCCATGATATCTCTGTTGTGGAAGGCGTGTTATAACCCGATGCTTTTGCCAATTTCCTGGTCACCAGCCACTTCCTGAAGTTTCGCCTGGATGGGGCCATCCTCACCCGACGGCAGGCTTCCAGCCTGTAGCGGGTCACTGGAGGCCATGGGTATGAAGCTGTGGACGATCACTATTAACATCATAGGGCCTGATCAGGACTATTGCTGGGCCATATGATGCTTTTGTTCAAAAAGCAAATGGCAACAAATTACCACAGAGTGTTGGTTATATGAAACGCCAAGAACACCAGGAAATGACTGAATTCACTGGTTTGTTGAAAATTGTAGATGATGCTGCTTTTTTGGGGCGATTGTTAGGTTAGATGACTGATGCTGACCTTGGTTCTCATTCCTCATATGGAGCCCAAAAATGGGTTGCACCCTTGTACAACTCAACAACGTGCCGCTGCAATAAATGTTGATGACATGTTTATTGGATCTTGCGTGATTTTATTTTTGGTCAATTCAAAAAGCTGGGATAAGTTTCTGAGATTCTGTTGCCAAACATCCACCCCTGACCTTCCAAATCAGCACGTCAAATCTCGGCCATAAAGAGGACAGGTCCGGTTCACCTTCAGCCGGCGGCCAGTTGGCAAGAGTCCAAAGTCGCCAGACTTGCCAGGGAGAAGGTAGCATAAAACTTGGGGAGCTAACGTCTGCATATCCAAATGATCCAAACGAAAACAACATGTGCCTGAGGTTACGTGATGTAGGTACAATATGCGTGTACATGCATATGCATATACATATATAAATATAAATATATACTTATATGAAGCGAGAATCAAATTGAAAGCCAAAATGGTCCATCACATTGATCTGCGCCACCATTACTTCGCTGAAGGTGCCTCGGCCACTGAGCCAAGCAGCTCTCGTGGATTGGTGGAAGTAGTTGCCGCCTCGGGGCCGTGGCGCAAGTTGTGTTGGTAATGTGAGGCGTACAACCAACTACACCAAAACCATATACAACAAGAATTCAGCGGATAAAAAAGTATGTGCGTATTTTTTTACAGACTGTATACTAGCAATGGCATACCACGGGTCAAAAGATTTACGCCGCCATATAACGCGCGGCTGTTCTCAAAAAATGATGGACTCATGTCTCAAGCGCTGTGCTTCAGATAATTTAAAGGCACCGTGCTGGTTTTCGACGCCAAAATATTGTCAATGAAAGGGAGACACTGACTTTCGAAGTTATCGGTTTTACAGGTACTTTCTTTTCAAAAATTTTCAGATAAACCCAATATCATGTGATGCCTTACAACAGAATATGGCTGAAGGGCCGCAGGGAAACTTGAACCCAAACAGTTAGCAATGCGTAGGTTTGCCTCTGAACTTGCTGCAGTCCATCTCGGAGCGACGCATGCTCTCAATGTTGTTTGGATGTAGCTCAAGAGTTTGGTAATAATGGATATTCAAAGATGATATTAACTTCTTGTCATCCGAGCTGCGACTTTCTTGTTTGCCAAGGCCAAGACTTGATCTCGAAGACTTTGCGACGAATATAATCCAGTTGCTCCTGGGACTTTGCAATTGTCCATCTTGGATGCTGGGGCAAATTGGGTTCCTGCCCCTCGCCATATTCCCTATGGATTCCTCAGTTGTAGTGGATTTACCAATAGACAAATGCCAACAAATTACCAACAAAGCTGCAACAAATCTATCTACGTACGGTTCATCCATTCATTGAAAATTATTTCATGTCATTTTCCAGAAATGTTCTATTATGTTCCCATTCATCCACATTACATCAAAAATCCCAACAGGAAACCCCATGACTTGATAGTCACATTGATCCCCAGCATACCCATCAAGCCACCATTGCATCCATGTTGATAAAATGTGATACTTCAGCAATTCGGCTATTTTGACATAGTCCCCTTAATTCCAACCACCATTCCAATGACGTCGCAGTGAGGTCGTGATCAAAATCATCTATTTTCCCGACAAATCTATCTAATTCAAATCATTGCCCACTAAGTCACCAGTAAGTCACCATCCTTTGGCAAATTTAAACTATCGCAGCAATATTACCCCAGATTATCCCATTATTGTTGAAATGGACCCATCATTATCCCATGATCTTTTTCAAAGGTTCATAATCTTGAGTTACCCTGGTTCACCTTAGCTTAGCCTAATCGTTCGAAGTGTCTGCGTCATCGCCACATCCTCCTCCGCCGGCTGCCCTTGCGCTGGCCCCGCCGCACCCAGCACTGCCGCGGGCAGCAGCAGCAGGCGCCCGGAGCCACAACGGCGCTTCAGGGGAAACCGCCAAGAGGTGCCAAAAAGGCGCCTTTTTGCTGGGGGGGTGATAATTATAGGGTTAGGTGAACACAGTCTGGGGTAAGCATTTTCCCTTTTTGGCGATTTTTGTGGAGCAAAAAGTTAAAAGGGTTGAAAGTGTTGAGTGAAGCAAGTTGGAGAGTTTGAAGCCATCATGGTCAGCCAAATGTGTGAAAAGATATCTCGAAGCGTCATGCTTGGGAGTCTGCTTCTTGACAGTGTCCATTTCTTGTTTTGAGCATAGTCCAAATAAGCTGCAGATGCAACCCACATAACAACGCAAGAACAACTTTTGAGATGGACGTATTGTTTCCATGTTCGTTTGATATACCTTCCCGGTAGCCTTTCAAATGGAAGTTTTTCTGGGACCAAATCTATCAATAGCGGATTGTCCAGCAAGCTATGCTTGATACCGGAAGGTATCCATTTTTGTTGGTTAATCAAGGTATGTTAGATGTTTTGCCATTTGCTTACACACCCAGCGCGATGGATCGAGCCAACAACTGATGGTGTACGGCCGTCGTGGCTCGAGAACGGAGCGCCTGTCATGCGATGTTGGGTTTCCTTAGCTTTAGGTGCGGCTCAAAATGGCGAAAGCCCGTTTTGTATACCCGAGCATTTTTGAAGACATATTGTAACCGCCATTTTGGGGCAGTTACCCCAACCCCATTCCCATCATTTACGTTGTGACGTCGCGGCGCGAGGTTGTGATCAACTTTATCCAGATAATCCCCATTATCTTCCATTAATCCCGATTATATCACATTTTTGGGTTGGTTAAATCCTCTTCTTTGTTGGTTGAATCTGCATTTTTGTTGGCGAATTCATCCCCTTTCTTGAGGGCGTAGCCCGATGCCTGGGGGAAGATTCAACTCCAGCCGAAGCCTGGGCCAACACCGCGATCGATCTGCAACCTTCAAAAAAAAGTTCTGAAAATGGAATGTACCCCCCAGATTGACTATTTCAATGGGAATATGATTATATAAATAAGACTACTATCGGTTGAGATTGGGCGTACCTTTTGTTTTCAGACAAAGCCATATTATGATCAATGGGAATCTTCATCCCTGGTGCAACACACATTGAAAATATGTCGAAAATCATTGAAACCAGAATAGGTTCCAAGCGACGCTAAGCTCATGAAAACCTCTGAGAGATAATTATCCGCAGCGTGGCAATTGTGAATATTAGGGGTGTTCAATTTCTGGAACATTCTGTGACCATTCCAAGGGTTTTCTGCGACCTCAGGGTTGTTGTTTTGGAAGTCACTTTGAATGGTAAACCATGTTTCCCATTATAGCCCTATCCTTCCATCATCATTCCAATGTTGAAACCCTATCTAAATAGTTCGAAAGGGAATTTCCAATGGCATCTCTGTGTGCTGGAAAGTAAACCTAGTAAACGTGGATGGAAACATTCGGGCGGGGCACCTAACGCTTTGCAGTTAAACTGGCAACCCCTGAGTCTTGGTGGCTCATACTCCGGCCAAATGCTGCTTCAAAATGCTTATCCCAATTCTCCTCCCGTTTTTCCCTTCTGAACTCCGCTTCTTCCTGGTGAAATCGACTTTTTTCATCCTTTCTCCAAGTAAAATTCAGGTGTTTCCTTGGGGACATCACCGTTTTCTGTAAATTGTTCACCCCTTCTTTCCACCACTATTCCCACCACCCTCCAGCCTCTCATCGCTGGAGCACTATTTGGCTTCATCCTCCTCAGGCAGTTTGAAAGTTCGCTGATTGTTGCCATGATGTAATGGGATATACAGGGGGGACCCACATTGTCAATGGGTAATACCACCAACCAGCTGTAACATTGATTTGAACGGGGGAAAAAGGGAACATCATGATTAACATTGTGAAATTGCGATTGCTTTACCAGCTTGTGGAAATAACAAAGGTATCCATAATGGGTAATATACGCATATTTGCCATTGAAACGTGGATGTAATAGGGATTCCCTGGTATCTAAAATATTTTAATGAAGACTAGTGACTAGTGATTATTTACCCCCAAATAGATGGGAAAGGTTCAATCCATCACTGTTTTTGAATGGAATTTACGTGTCTAATTTTTCCGTTGTGTTTTCGGGGTGCTATCCCTATTTTTCAAAAGGAAAATGATGATTCTCCAGTGGATGGAATAAATACCCTATTTTCAGACAGACAGATATGCAACAATACCTGCAGATCACTGCCCCAGTGGGTAATATGGAAAGCGAAAGAAACAAAGATGGTCGCCCACACCTCAAAACAGACGCGATCTGGCATACTTGCAATAGCGGCACGAGGCTCGCGCCTGCTCCAGCAATGACCACTCCTGACAAATTCACCCAGTGGAGTTTTTAAGATAGGGTAGGAAGAAGAACCCTTGCAACCTGGTAGCAGATGGATTCTCATGTCCCCATAAAGATAGAATAGGTGGTAACCTATTCCCAAGCAGATTTCTCTGTTTCTATCTGAAGCCAGCATGGCTTGCTAATATTCTATGATGCAAGGGATGATTCAAAGGCAACGCTGCTGAAGCTCCTCAATTGAGGCATGCGATGGCGTCTGTCATTTCTGGGCGGTCCATGATCTCTGCTGGGTCCGTCACAAGTAGGGCCGGTGGAGAGAATACTCTGATGAAACAACGTTCCACACCTAAGCAGGAAAGATGGCAATATCATCAGATTGCGAAATCTACCAACAGGACCTGCGGGTGGCTTGTGCATCTATGAAACATCTTTCATTTGAATAGCGGGGTTGGTTTTGTTTGAAAATAAAGCCCAACATTTCATGGTTCTTCATCACTTTCGAAAAGAGTCATACCCCCATGTTCGAAAGCCCGGTGCCCTGGTGACAACCAACATAACTGGTAAATAGGCCCTCATCCCTAGAAAGAATAGTACGATAGGTAGCTTCACGTTGGAAGTATTCGTACCAAGAAATCGTTTCATGGTATCTGTCACTTTCCTTTTTGCGCTGCTTTGAATGCCAACTGGCTGTCCTAATGTGATGCTCCTGCAAGAACCCATATTCCAATTGCAAGAACCCCGGATGTTCTGCATTGCCAATTTTTCGAGCTACACACCAGGTTTGCCCCCCAATTCATTGTCAAGGCTAGGTTCTACTTGTTCTATGTACAACACATGGGGGGTGCCCAGCATTGTGATTGCATGTCACTACCTATCAAACTTGTCCTCCAACTGGTCCTCACAAAGACATGTATTTCAAATCTTGACGCTCCACTACAATGCATGGGTGCCCAAAAGATTTGACCCGTTCTACATGCCCAACCCTTTTACAAGACTGGGCTGCCCTGCATGGATTTTGGTGTCGCTACCCACGAGACATGTCCTGCAATTGGGACTCACAAACGCGAAATTGGTGCTCACAAAGAGCTTTAGGCTGTACTCATTCCGATTACCCTGCGCACCTGAGGCTCCAGGCTTTAGACTTCGGGAAGAAGCTTTTGGACTGTGGGTTTTGAACTGGCACTAGATGTGTATACATTTATATCTACAAAAAGCATCTAGCGAGAAGATATCCGTTTTACACACACACACACATATATATATATATGCACCTAAATATTTGGACATCAATATCTGTAATGTGGCTGCATCATGGATATGTGTAGCGGAGACATATGCATCAAAAAAACTAATGAGATCGGAGAAAACCTATGGAACTTGGATCGTGTTAATATCTATATATGTATTAATGTTTTTCGCACAAATGTATCAGGTCTACTGGAAAGGAGGCTGTAAGTCTACACATTGGAGTTGCGACCTGGGGGTGCTTTGTATTGCTGTTCTTGTCGCTACCCGCTAGATTTGTTTCCCACTTGGCATTCACAAAAAGATCTACGTTCAATACAAACCATAAGGGGCGTGGATGCCTTGTGTTTTTTTTGTGCCTGCCCATCAGACTTGTCCCCTAACTAAAACCAAACCATTCCCATTTGTTGCCACTACGCACCAGATGTGTCCCCAAATTGATGCTCATAAGCAGTTTTAATTTTGCCCATTCCTGTTAGGAAACGCCCATGAGCTTCCAGACTCTAAGCCTCTAGGGCAACAGGCCCTTGGCGACAGCATATTCACAGGTGTAAAAGCGGCGGAAAAAATGTCTAATGGGAAAATCTTTTTTTTTTATACATGTACATACATGCATACATACGTACACATAGAGCACATATACGCGCAAATCGGGATCCATAATGCCAAAATGTGCATAACCAATAGGTATGTACAGCGGCGATATGTATTGGATACTTTGAAGATATGAAATTAAAAGGGAAAGGCGATCTGATTTAGTTAAACCGAGGTGCTGGCAAGAGGGCTGCAGTGCTGCCGGCTCGAATTACATGCCGTGCTGTATTGATATTTCTCGCCGCTACCCTCCAAGCTTGCTCGCCATTTGATCCAGCAAACTTCCGAGCTACAGGCAAATGTCCGTAGCAGTTAGCAAGTTAGCAAGTGGAAACACTTGATTACGGAAAAAGGTCCGGAGCCTGTGAGTTTGCATGCTTTTAAAAGATGGAAGCGCACGAACTTTTGTGTTTACAGGTATTGTGGCTCCAGGGGCCGCCCCAGGGAGACACGGAGATCGCGTCAATTTATTGCTGCGTCCATCATTCGGGATTTCAACCAGCTGTGACGGCATAAAGTTTTATTCATTCTACTTGCAAAGCATAGATGCCCCATCTTGCAGTTTCTGCTGCTACCCACCAAGCCCATTCCCAAATTGATGCCCACAACGGTCTCCGGGGGCTTTACTCCTTCCCATTACAAAACATGGGTGCCCTGCAGCCTGAGGTTCCACACTACACCATGGCGACAGCAGGAAATACAATGGGGCTATTTACAAGGTACATATATATATATATATAGTTGAGATATATATATATAGTTGAAGCGGCGATGGCTGTATACATTATGTGTATATATATATAGAGATTTCTCTGCCTGTCCGTCCGTCCGTCCGTCCGTCTGTCTGTCTGTCCGCGCGTGTGTGCAGAAACTGAATCTTCACTCATGCAACTATCAAAAAGGCAAAAGGCTAAAGTTCTTTTCAATTCCAGTTGCCAGACCCCTGGGTGCTCCACAATCCTTATTTTGGCGCTACCGACCAGATTCGTTTCCCCAGATAATACTGAGAGGCGATTGAAGTTCTAACCACGCCACTTACAACACATGGGTGCCGTGTATTGTGATTTCTTGTCAATACCCACCAGGCCTGCCTTCCAACTGGTACCCATAATGATACCATGGATGCCCTGTATTGTCCCTTCTTACCTTTACCCACGAGGCTTGTCTCTCAACCGATAAGCATAAAGAAGTTTCTGCTCTATACCCTGGAAATTCCCTGGAAGCAATTACACGACACCTCTCTCTTGTCTCTCTCCCTCTCTCTCTCCATTGCCGGTGCCCTGTGTTGTTACAAGCTCGCCCTAGCAGTCATCTGGCGAGCAAGCTCAACTTGCAAGGCACAACAAATGATTCACGTTCCATGTCCCACAACCACAACAACGACCACCACAACAGCAGCAACAACAACAACAGCAAGAACAAGAACAAGAACAAGAACAAGAACAACAACAACAACAAGAACAAGAAGAAGAACAAGAAGAACAAGAAGAAGAAGAAGAAGAACCAGAAGAAGAACAAGAAGAAGAACAAGAACAAGAACAAGAAGAAGAAGAAGAACAAGAACAAGAAGAAGAACAAGAACAAGAACAAGAAGAAGACGAAGACGAACAAGAACAAGAACAAGAAGAAGAAGACGAACAAGAACAAGAACAAGAACAAGAAGAAGAACAATAACAATAACATTAACAAGAAGAACACGAACACGAACAAGAACAACAACACCACCACCACAACAACAACAACAGCAGCAGCAACAACAACGACAGCAACAGCAACAACAACAACAACAACAGCAACAACAACAAACAACAAACAGCAAACAACAAACACCAAACAACAAACAGCACCACCACCACCACCACCACCAACAACAACAACAACAACAACGGCAACAACAACAACAGCAACAACAACAACAACAAACAACAAACAACAAACAGCAAACAACAAAAAACAAACGACAAACGACAAACGACAAACACCACCACCACCACCAGCAGCAACAGCAACAACAACAACAACAACCACAACAACAACAACAACAGCAGCAGCAACAGCAACAGCAACAGCAACAGCAACAACAACAACAACACCAACCGCAAGCGCAAGCGCAAGCGCAAGCGCAAGCGCAACCACAACCACAACCACAACCACAACAACCAGTGACATGGACACACACACACACGCACGCAGTTTTGCAACAACTGTTGCCAAGCAAGCCCAGGAATCGCCAAGACTTGGCCTGGCTTTGGAAGCCAAAATCAACTGCCAAACATTCGCTACGGTTCAAAGCAAAGGCCTTTAAACAAGAATACTCCCGTTTGTTCAAAGGAATTCAAAGGGTGGGGCGGTGGTGGGATCATGGTGGGACTGTGCTGCAGGTTGCCTCATGGTTTCCTCCATGAGTTGGAAGGACGCAAAGATTCTGGTTTCCTTCGCCGATGACTACTAAGATCGAACATAATAAGCAACGGTGTATTGGCAGTGGCTAATGGTGACAGAAACAATCTTTATGAAAATTGTTCGAGCCCTTTCTCCAAGTCAGCAAAAACCGGCAATATTCATATGGCACCCAGTGCCCCTTCAAGGAACGCAACAACCAATTGAAACAGATCAGTGGTGAAACAGCTTCTAGTGCAAGAGGCTGGGCTGGTGACATTTGCAAGTTGGGTTGAAAATTTGTATCAATCAGAAATCGAAAACGGACCCCTGCTGTAAAAACCAAGGTCTACTTTGTAAGATTTGTTTCTTCACAATAACTCCTGATGGACGGAAGCGCTGCCAGTCACAAATGACCATTCCAGAATCAGGCTCTCAATTGAACGTGTCACTGCGTCAACCAAGCGGAATGCCTGGCCTGATCATCCATCGAATAAAGGATGAGCACAGATCCCCTGGGAAAGTATGTCAGGAAACCGGCAGCGAACGAAACTCACATCCAGCGAAAATAGCACCACATGGACTGGACTGATGCAGCTTATGGGTTCTTAGGACATATAGATTCTTCATCCAGGATTATTTCATACTTATACACTGCCGATGGGGTTAGGCTACAGAACATGGGAGTTAGCCTACACTTCCGGTGACTTAGCCTACACTTTCAGTCAATTAGCCTACACTTGGGTGAATGAGGCTATTTTATTGGTGGGTTTGCCTCTGCTTTCGGTGCGTTAGCCTACCCTTTCGGGGGGTTAGCCATGTCCTAGTAAACCCAAGTCTTGGTGACTCCAAGTCTTGGTGATTCCAACCCTTGGAACTTCAATAACTATGTTGCCTTCGCAGCAACCCTAACTAATATAGGCGTTGCTTCCACAATAAACCAAAATTTAAATATGTGTTGCTTCCATAATAAACCAAATTTTCTATATGCGTTGCTTACACGGCAACCCTAAGTGCTATGCATTACATAAGTTGCCGTCGCAGGAACCCCAAATATTTGAACCAATATGTTGCTGTCACAGCAGCCCAAAATCGTTTGTTGCTCTCACAGCAACCCCAATTGCTATATATGGATTGCTGTCACAGCAAGCCGAAAGTTGCTATCACAGCAACCCGAGCTTAAGTCATTCAATGAGCCTGGACAACATGCATTTCTGACTTGCAGGGGTTCAGTATTTGAACGAGGTGTACCTCTGGTATTTACTTGCAGTACAGAAGATTCATCAAGTAGACAGTAGAGTAAAACAAACCTGTCTCACGACGATCCAAGCCCCTGGCCTTGGAAAAAACACGGATGGCACCCTGTTGCAGGATCAGAAGAAAATTCTCGGCATAGAAATTGCATACATTGTTCATTCTATTGTGTATATTTTTTTAATATATATATACATATAATCGAGTGGAACAGGCGAAAACATGTGCACAAGATGTTCATGACTTCTTGGTGAGCTCATGACCCGACTGGCAGTGGACAACAGAAAATGGAAAACATGTTCTCCAAAACTAATGTGAATTGAATCAAATGCTGTTTGAGAAAATTCTAAGATCAACTGACTGAATCAGATGTCTGATAGCTCCTGTGAGCCACGTGCAATCCAGGCAAGGCCAGGCAATTAGGTTGCACAGACCCTAAAAAGAACAGAGGAGCTATTGTGTATATCTTTTTGAATGGCTGGGTTGTCGTGAATATGGGCTAATCTTGTCACAGTTCTGACGTTGGATATCAAATCTGACAATGCCTGGCTACTGTTCTCCGATTACTGTTATGGTGCTGTAGCAGCCTTGCTTGGAAATGTTTCAGAGATGGCTAGCAATGCTTCTTGACAAATGTTGTTTGGAAATGTCACGTAGACATGGCACCTGTCAATCTACCAACACAAAATACTTCGGCAATGCCCAAACACGCAAAGCGGGCAAAGCCATAGGAACATGTTGACAAACCAGCGAGCATACATCTTCAGCCACGCAATGTCACAAAGTAAGCGGTTGCCAATCGAAAGCTGTATGCGGCTGTTTTGGCCCTTGCTTCCTGCGGGTGAATGGCACCGGCCAACTTGAAACAAAAAACAAAAACATCACACGCCTGCCCGTGAAGGTTTCTGCTGCTGCTGCTGCCGCTCACACAAACACCAAAAATGTCACCACATTGGCTACGCAACCGCTGAAGGTTCCCCATTTTCGGAAACTGCCCTCGAAAGGCCACAGAAATCTGCAAAGCTAACAAGAAACGACCACACACTCACGACGTTGTATTCTTCTGTGAAAAGATACAACAACGTAATTATTTATTTGAAAGCGCCAAACTCCTTCTGCTGCCCGCAATCTCGATCACAAAGCACCTGTTCAGCAAACTCAACGGCGGCCCTTTTAGCTGACAGTTTCAGATGGCTGGCAAAGGTTGGCAACCTCGACTCGCGCCAAACACACATGTCACATGTCCATCAAGTGAACAAACACAACCAAGCATCGGCCGCTACTATGTGATCAGCCTGGCTTTGAATGCAAACATGCAATGGATAGGCACGGTCTTAGCCAAAATCCGCACCATCTGTGGCAAAATCGCAACTTTTGCAGCCCACCAAAGGCGCAAAGGACGAAAGCCAGCCAGGAAGGCAAAGGGAGAAGTAGGAAGGTGTGGGGAAAGAGCGGTGCCGAGGAATTGGGAGATACGAAGTGAAGAGTACGTCTGACGATGCTGACGATGATGGTGCTGCTGATGCTGCTGGTAACGCTAAGGCTCGCATGGGCGGTCCGCTTTCTTCTCGTCCTGGGTCCGACCACCCCGTGGTCCGGACATCAACCTGCACGAGAATTTCACTGAAAGTAGAATAATTCAAACGCGTGCGCCGCACATGTTTTGCAGGCCGCACTTTGCAACCGCCCCAAGACACTTTCGATGACCAATTGCAACATGTTCGTGCTTTTTATCAAAACCGAAAACGAATCTTTCATGTAAGGAATCTTTCGTGTACTGGCATTGCGCTGAAAAACGAATATATAGGGACTGCAGCAGCTGCGCAAATCCCCTGATGCATGCCAGGGGCTGCTGCAAATGCGCCAACCCCAGCCTTTCACATGGACATCAAATCAAATCAGAAGTCCCCACTGGTCTCATACGCAATTTCAAATTTCAAAATTGTTTTGAAACGCCTAGCAACGTTTCACACAAGAACATGCAAGCGATGCTTGCGCAGCGACTGTGATGCTGTGTTGGTTCATGATCTACAGTTGTCATACGCGCTTTCGTTGCAAATTCAAAACGTGGCAACGAGTCACACACATTGATTTGTCACTTTCTGGTCACCACTCTGTCACTTGTAATTGTCACACAGACCTTCGGCGATGACAGTAACGACTCAACTAAAGTAACATCACGACAAAGGAAGCTCTCGTTGTCGACACAGAAACGTTTGCAAGGCGAACTACCATCTAGTCTGTCAGACGAGTGCAGCTGTGTCGACATGCGCCGACTGCGCCGACGGCAAACAACAAGAGAAAGGATCGCCGCCACGCTTTGACTCGCTGCTCCGGCGGCCTCAATCCCCCCGAAGCTCCCGATGGTGTACCGGCCGGGACCTATTTTCACAGACGGCAGAAGAAAACACTTCTCGTGTCAGCCAACTTCAATCAACAGCAATATCTTTTCATACTCTTTGCCTTTTTTCTTCTGCATTCACCTCGGACAGGTTTTTGCATCAATATAGTCAGCATCAAGGGTCTTCAGCGGCTTTGTTAGGAAAGCAAAAAATGGCCTGTGAAGCGGTGATGCCCTGCAGACCTAAATGTGTCAAAATGAATCTTGGCGCTAAAGGGTCCTGTGGAAAATTGCGCGCTTCGCTGAAACACCTGCGCATAATCATGACCTAGGGACAGTGACTGTTTAATTGCGACTGTTTAATTGCTACAAGGTCACCTTTTTCACAACATGTTCCTACTGCAACAAATCTCGATAGATGAATCTCATGGTATGTAAACGTGGGTATGGCTTTGCCTGTATCTAAAACCTATGCTACCATGACTTTGCAACGCTTCTGAAACCCAACGCTGTGTTTCCGCTTGAGGTTGACGTGCTGACACAAGCATACAAGCACTAAGGAGTCAACACTTGTAAAAACTAAGGAGTCAACACTTGTAAAAACTAAGGACGAGTCTGGGGGCAAAGCTTGGTTACAAAAGGCTTTTGGGCACAAGGTGCATGTCAGTAAGAACATGCAAGCCATACGGGAATATCACCACACCTTCTACCCAACAGCATCAAGCTCGTAGCACAAAACAAGCCTGCAATGAGATGATAACAGCATCCAGCAACAAATGTCTGCTACAAGATGATGCCGACCAGTTACTTGCAACATTCTTTGCGGCTTTTGGTCATCCATCTAACTAACCGGATATATCTAAACTCAACCAAACGCCTAACATGCTGAACTAAACCAACTTGGCCATGCTGTAGCCATTTTCAAAAAACAATGCCCAGACTTGCCCAACACACTCCTGGTCCTCACCGGACGTCAGGCTTACATTCTTGTAGGCAAGTTCCTTCTGGTCCCGGGCCATGTTGATATATGGACTGCGCAATCGGGGATGGATTTCCCCCCAAACAGGGTGACACCACCAAAGTCTTGGGGCCCCTAAAATAAATGAGCGCACGTTCTGTCAAATTCTTGGGTTGTTGAATTGCGCCGTTAAGTTGATCAATAACTTGTGGTTGACATCAGCCAAGCGCTGAACTTGAATTGGCATTGGATTGAAAATGGCTTACCGGTGGGCTGACAAAATTGCTATGTTAGAATTCAACCCACTTTTCTTGAGGTTTCAAACTTGGCTGCAAGCCAAACATCCGAGCTAATACTTGCCAAATCCGACATTTCTAGGTGGCGTATTGTTGGTGTCACGGACTTCCTCAGGCGGCCAACTTCTCGGAATCAGCCATGGCTCTTGTATGAAGATCTGGTGCAGGGTAGCCTGCTTCCGTGCTTTGGTGCTTTGGAGGTGTGGGGGGTGTTGACCAAGCATGTTGCTGTTCGGTGCACCTAGACACTCCAAGCATCCAGCAAAAATAGGGCGACGTGTTCAAATTTTTGTGTTTTTATCCATCTATATTAGCAGCTTTACCTAATGGCTGTAGCAATCTACATCAGGAAGGCGTCGAGTTTTTCCTTAAAGTATGGAGCCAAATTTTGAGAAAAAAAGTAGACAAAACCACTTTTGGTGACACTGAAATGTTCAACGCCCAGCTGGTAGCAGCTTGACCTGACGGCTGCAGGAGTCTACATCAGGAAGGCGTCGGTTTTTTCCCCAAGTACTGAGCCAAAATTTGCAAAGATCTAGACAAAACCACTTTTGGTGACACTGAAATTTTCAACGCCCAGCTGGTAGCAGCTTTACCTGATGGCTGTAGCAGTCTACATCAGGAAGGCGTCGGGTTTTTCCCCTAAGTATTGAAGCAAAATCTGAAAAGATCTAAAAAAAACACTTTTGGTGACACTGAAATGTTCAACACCCAGCTGGTAGCAGCTTTACCTGATGGCTGTAGCAATCTACATCAGGAAGGCATCGAGTTTTTCCTTAAAGTATTGAGCCAAATTTTGAAAAAGATCGAGACATAACCACTTTTGGTGACACTGAAATTTTCAACGCCCAGCTGGTAGCAGCTTGACCTGATGGCTGCAGCAGTCTACATCAAGAAGGCGTCGATTTTTTTCCTTCATTACTGAGCCAAATTTTGAGGAAAAAATGTAGACAAAACCACTTTTGGTGACACTGAAAGTTTCAACGCCCAGCTGGTAGCAGCTTTACCTGATGGCTGTAGCAGTCTACATCAAGAAGGCGTCGATTTTTTTCCCTCATTACTGAGCCAAATTTTGAGAAAAAATGTAGACAAAACCACTTTTGGTGACACTGAAAGTTTCAACCCCCAGCTGGTAGCAGCTTTACCTGATGGCTGTAGCAGTCTACATCAGGAAGGTGTCGAGTTCTTTTCCCTCAGTACTGAGCCAAAATTTGAAAAAAGATCTAGACAAAATCTTTTCGGGCGACGCTGAAATATTCAATGCCCAACTGGAAGCAGCTTTACCTGCTGGTAACAATCTGTGCTTCATAGCAATAGCATCTTAAATCAATAAAACCGCAAAAGTATACTGACCCAAACATTGAATATACGTGACTTCCAACGCAGCAAGAAACTACCAATGCAGATCGAATGTCAGCTCTTTTTTCTGGGAAGAACACTGCTCTTGTCGCTGGTACATAGTACATGCCAGGCGGAGATATCGAACATCTCCACAAGAGGCTGCCAAACCAACCTATGGGAACCCGCTCAGCGAAATCATCATGGTGGTCACTATCCAGATCCTTTCTTTCCACGCCCTTGTCGATTGAACTTCCCAGGTCCTTTTCCTCGAGCTGACTTTTTTCCGGCAATTGCCCGACCATGATCTGTCTGTTTAGAAAGCCAATCATTCCAAACTTCAAATGGTTCTTCCTTCCTGGCAGAATGTTCTTTCTCCCATTTCGATTGCCACATGGCGTTCGCCATCAAGGCTTCGATGATATTGCCTCGGCGGTTCATAGCCCCCGTGCCGGATCGTTCTTTGGGGCCGCCGTAGTCGCGCCAAGAGATCTGATTGATCAATGACATCTTCGTTGGCAGCACGAACTTCCACAGCTGCAGTACAAAATAACAGAAATCCAGGCATACATTGCCGGGATCGTGATAGTTGCAATCTCCTGCGAATACGCGAATACCATAATCAGAAGGGTTTTGAACGTACACATACTTTAGACTTATTTAATTGCTTTAAGATTATGTATGTATATAAATCGAATGAAAAAATGAAAATCACATATTTTTGAAATATGTTTGAATTTTGTTTAATCGGTTTTAATACAAAAGAAAATCATAACAGTACATTATATTACATTGCATACATGCAAAGGACTTGGTGCACAAAATCGTATGTCACCAGAGGGGCACAATGACAGGCCCTCCGGGTCCGGATGGGTTGACAGGCCCTCCGGGTCCGGAATTCAGAGGGGGAACACAACGATATAATATAACGGGGAACGGAACGGGGAAGCACAATGGGAAAACAAAACGGGAAACAGCAGAGAAAGATGAAAAGTGAAAAAAACAATAGTCACATTTTGATGTTTAAAATCTATTTCATTGCTTTAAAAATATTTCTGTAATTATAGATATATATATATATGTATCGAACGAAAAAATGAAAATCACTTATTTTTCAAAACTATTTTGTAGTTTGTTTAATCGGTTTTAATTCCAAAGGGCATCATAACAGTAAATTACATTAAGCCAAATAGCTGCAGCCCACGAGCATGATGACCTAGGCCCATCTTAATATATTTCTGCTAGTTCATTCCCATGTCATAATTGTTTTGCGAATGGTCCATGTCGCACTAGATTCTTGAAAAAAACAATACCTCTCAGCAAATCAAAAAAAGTCAAGCATAGTTTCTAATCTCAGACGGACACCTGATGAGTTGGGACTTGTCCAGGGGGGTCCGACGCATGATGAGATAGGACTTGGCCACCCCGGGGTATCTTTCACAAGTCCTAAGTCACTGGTACC
>Ga0126342_10002079_pt1 | contig 30332 bp, 27 predicted proteins | sample Cyp1metagenome_FD_92528 | JGI IMG/M metagenome (GOLD analysis project Ga0126342, IMG submission 92528) | Coral microbial communities from Lord Howe Island, Old Settlement Bay, Australia - Cyphastrea 1 metagenome | ecosystem: Host-associated > Invertebrates > Cnidaria > Coral ...
ACAACTACAACTACACAACTACACTCCACTACACTCCACTACACTAAATTACACTACACTACACTACATTACACTACACTCCACTACACTACATTACACTACACTACACTACCTTCCACTACATTTCACTACATTACTCTACACTACACCCCACTACACCACAACTACAACTACAACTACAAAACTACACTCCACTAAATTACACTACACTACATTACACTACACTACATTACCTTCCACTACACTCCACTACACTAGATTACACTACACTACACCACATTACACTACACTACACTACATTCCACTACACTCCACTACACTACACTAAATTACACTACACTACATTACGCTGAATGACACTGCACCACAGATAGACAGGTAGACAGGTAGACAGGTAGACAGGCAGACAGATAGACAGATAGACAGATAGACAGATAGACAGATAGACAGATAGACAGATAGACAGATAGACAGATAGATAGATAGATAGATAGAGAGATAGAGAGATAGAGAGATAGAGAGATAGACAGGTAGACAGCTAGACAGATAGACAGATGAAAGCAAGAGAGAGAGAGGGAGGGAGATAGATAGAGAGAGAGAGAGAGAGATAGATAGATAGACAGATAGACAGATAGACAGATAGACAGATAGACAGATAGATAGATATAGATAGATAGACAGATAGACAGGTAGACAGCTAGACAGATAGACAGATAGACAGATGAAAGAGAGAGAGAGAGAGAGATAGATAGATAGATAGATAGATACATGGAAGATAGATAGGTAGGTAGGTAGATAGTGAGAGAAAGAGCGAGAAAGAGTGGGAGGCCTCAAGCACCTTTCGGTCCATCAGTGGATTCGCTCTGCCATCCCTGATTCACAACAACCAACCTCTCCTATAGGTTTCCTATTTTTGAAACTTCCGCCACCGGCTTGTGCGGTACTACTGGTATTTCTTTGGAAAATGTAGGAAAATGATGATCAACTGCTGGAATTTTCGAATTTTCCTAACATGTTCAGAAAAAAAAAAAAGACACGCTCGCAAATTCTATAATTGGTAATGTGTAGCGAACTCCAAGAAATGTGCCCTTTCCTGGCTCTCGCTTGGGGCTGAAGCCCATCATAATCGGAGGTGCAAATCAACCAAAGGCAATGGCCAACGCCGGCAATACCGGTTACACATATGTACTATCGATCCTATATGCATCTAACACATACTATCTTTGGAATGCTAACAAGATTAACAATGATAGCCAGTTGGCAATCGGATCTCTTCTACAAATAGGTGTGATCATGGCAATCAGTGGCATGCAACACCCAGTGGATGATACTTCACCGCTTCACCAAGCGACCGAAGCAGGGTCAAGTCATTATGCACCCCATTGGTCCCCTAAAACTGGGATAGTGAAGACGAACAAATTGCCAAGTTCTGCGGTTCCACCGGCTGATTGGGTGTTGAGTTTTGAGGCTTTTGAGGCATACCCCCAGACTCATCCCGCAGCCCGGGTCCGCTGCATTGGTGATCTCCACATTTCGAAGATCCTTCGGCACTGGCGGTTCAAAACCAGGATGACTCTGGAAGGAACGACCACCAAAGAGCAGGATGTAAGTTTGCAAGCCTCAAGAAATCACATACTCCAACCATGGGCTTCCCCCCGGGCTTCCCCCGTTTTGGGAAGTGGAAGACATGCAACTCAGTTCGCACCAGACCTGAAACTGGTTGTAGGTCTTGGCTGTCCTTAGTTGTCCACTGCGGATCATAGGAAAATTCAATGGGAAGATCCTCACTTCAGGCCCTAGTCTACCAGCTTTCCCCATCCTGGGAAGATCCTATACTGTCGATCTGGGAGAATCATCTAGCATTCTTCCCCCATTGGATTTTCCCAACGGACCATTCACCACCCCCCTGGGCCACCTGGGTCACCTGGGCCACCCCGGCCACATCTGTGCAGGCGGACTGAGCAGGAATTCCTCATCCTCCACCAGCGACACTTCTGCGGAGGCCGTGACCATACCCCTCAGGCGGCCGGCTTTCTCCATGGGGCCCCAATGGGATGAGACGCATGTATGTATCATATTAAATATATATATGTGATAGTTTATTTTAAAATTTAAAATATGCGACAAAATGTCAAGAGTCCCAAGGTCTTCAGTCTTAGATGTTTTACCTGTTGCGATCTGCTTTTGTGTTGGTAGATCAACCAAAATCAGCATATTCACCACCAAAACTGGGTTCTCAACTAACCAGCAATGGTGGATTACCATGTTGATGTAACCAAGTTTTATTGCCCTAAAACTCTGGGATGGGTCAAGTCAGGTCAAGTCGGGTACCCAACAGTGGCCACCACATGGTCCACAGTCCACAATTAATTCCGGCCATAAATCCCCTGGATGGGTGAAAAATCTCATAAGATCTCATAAGGATCCAACACACCTCTCATTCCTCTCATGATTGAGGGTCATAGCGAGGATTTCAGAGAAAAAAGAAACTGTTATTTTTTTAATCTGTGCACTTACCCTCTGATAAGCTAACAGTTTGCATAGAAAATCAGCATTTTGAAAAACGGGATGAATTATCGAACTAAATGGGCCAACTAAAGCATACACGAAATTGCCAGGGTACAGCTCCGTGGCTTGCTGGAAATCCCATATTTAGTTCCACGATTTTGATGTCCAACTTCTATAATCCATGATCAATACTCATTACAGTAGTATACAGTAGTTACATTCATATTCCATGGACATTCCATTCTTATCCCATCATTCTCCCACTGGGCTAGGAGGTCACTTGGGCAATACCCATGAAATACCATTGATATCTCATCATATATTCCATTAAATCCCTATTGTTAAAGATCAATTTCATGGTAAATACGCATTAAATACCATGAAATACCACAACTTTGTGGTGGGTTCCCAACAAATACCAGATTATTTCCAAGTTCAACTATGGGTAAAACAATGCCATAAACCACCCAGTTGGGAATGGTTTATACCACCTATAAAAATGGTGATTTTGGCGGGAATTCTGCTGCCATTCACGACGTTGGATGCCACGAGTTGTTGGTTCTGAGCCCAACCATCAACCACTAACCAAAAAAATCCCTGGATATATATAGAGAACATCAGAAACATGTCTGCGGTATATTAGATATAATCACAATTGTATGTATGTATATATATAATATGTCTATATAATTTAATTTGGAATATGTACCAATAATATAATATATACTTACGTGTGTTGACTTTCCTTGTGCACATCCCTGGCCATGGTACGTCAGCGAGGTGTAGCGCTTGTGATGCAAGATGCCCACGAAGACGTAGCGTGTCTCCTGCTCGGTGCCCATGGCAGAAAACGGTGCCTGATTCAATGGCTGCCCGGCCTGGTAAACATACAAAAAGCTATTGAAAATCACCATTTATAGTGGATTTTCCATGATTTTCCCATTGAAAATGGTGATTTTCCATAGTTTTTTGTATGTTTACCAGAGGCTAAGTGGTTCATCATGGTCAATTCTTCAATTTTGATTGGTTGAAGGGAAGATTGGTTTACCGGACTTTCCCCCATAGTTTCTAATGGAAAATCTATGATTTCCGTAGATTTCCCTTAAACCAATCCATTGAATTGTAAAGTGTAATTCATGTTCAAAAAAAAATGAATACCTGGGTAGATAGTTCACTATCTCTTGTGATCCAGTTTCATGAAGGAACATACTCAATGGTGGGTTACAGTACTATCCAACCAAATGCCAACTCTGATCTCAACAATTTCGCGAATCCATTGGAAATGCCAAGCCAATTCAGCAAATAAAACCAGTTCATTGTCATCATTATGAGCTACTAAATCTTCAAAATCCATCTAAATCCAATTTATTGAGGGAACATGAGGGAACTATTAGATTAAAGTCTACAGTCTGTTGAAACCAAATTAAAAATGCTACTCAGCCAAACGAATCCAACGGAGGCCGCATGTGCTTCTATCAGCAATCCCAATAGAGACTCTCAATCCGGTTGTAGTAACCCCCCAAAAAAGATAGAAAAATAAACTCCCAATTAAAACAGTGATAACTTGACGTTCCACCTTTTCTGGGGGGGTTCTATAGTCTCAAATGTTGCTTATTCACGCTGGGGACGCACCATTCCAGCAGTCACAAAAAAATCGGCGATGCTCAACATGATTGGTGACCGGATCACGACGGAAATTCCAGTTGCCCTTCATAGCCTCTGGTCATTTGTTGCAGTCACATGGAAAAACACATCTTTGAAAACGTGACTTATCATGGAAACCATAGCAAACTGTAAATGGCTCATCGAAACCATAGCCATAGCAAACTGTAAAATTACCAGAGGCCATCCTTTGTTTTCCTCAGCTCCAGACATAACCTTCCCATATTTTTGGGGACCTCGAATTTCCCAACCTCCCAACCTCCCACCCCGGCATCTGGGCTGCCCCAACCGAGGCGCCATCTTGCATGCACTTGGCCGCCAGAGGCAAACAACCAGAGCAACACTTGCAGACTCAGCAGGAATATATGTGGCGGCAGAATCTCCCGTGAAAACTGATGGATTTTTGGTCGAAACTGGGAGTTCAACCGTGAAAGGATTGGGATGTAATCGGCAAAAAGCCAGCATTTCATGGTAAATTGGGGATTGAAGCTATCAAAGGTTCTGGCACAAATAGGACACACATCTGGCCCCTCCAAGTTGGGAAACTTATCTTCGCACACCTTGCACTGAGTGGACCCAAATACCCTAGGCCTTGGGGATCCCGGCGTCCACAACGGCCGTCAGGACTGTCTAAGCAACTCAAGCAGCTTCCGCAGCCCAACTGGCAGGGAGGAGTTCTTCCGCCGGCTGATGGGGGGATGTGAACCAGAAAAAAATCGGATTTCACAAACCAAAAAACTGGAATTTGACCAGCAAGGATCATAAACATCAACTAAAACTCAGGATTGAAGCAACCAAAAATGCTGATTCAATTGCCAATTTAACCACCAAAATGAGGCTTCAACATTGGGATTCAAACAAAATCAACACAACTGGCAATACAACCAAACGGTGTGGATGCAACCGACCAAAACAGCTAAAATCCCTCGGTTCTGTGGGGTGAAACCAGCTCCAACCTCAATGTTTCATGGTCAATCTCCATTACAAATTATATCCAATATTAAATCATCATTTTCAATGGTTAAAACATCATTCTTAATGGTGTCATCACTATTTTCATTGGACAAACATGTCATACTCACAAGAAGTTGCTCAGTTGTCATCTGAGTTATGTGACACATTCCATTAGATCATTTCCATGAAAATCCCCATGGTCAATGGTTAAATCATGTTACCCTCTGGTTATTTGTTACATAGCCATGGAAGCCATGGCCCATAGAAATAGATGTTTTTTAAGATGATTTACCTATTAAAAATGATGGATCTTTCCATGGCTTAGTCATAACCAAATGGTAAATCACCATGGTCCGCCTCCATGGTGCCATGGTGCAGCCCCTCACAGCGGTGGCGGCCCGCCTCACAGCGTTGCGCCTCCGGTCCCGAGCAGCTCTTGTCCCCCGCGCAAGCCGCCAGGGCGCGCGTGCACCTGAAACTTCGGCCGGGGGCCGGACAAGCCCCGCAACCGGCGGCACGGAAGGTCGAGTTTGCTGTGGAAAAATGGCCCATGTTTATGGCAATTTATGGATGATTTACCTATATCATCTATATTTACCCATGAAAAAAATGTGATTTTCCATGGCTATGTGAAATAACCAGTGGGTAAATATTACTGGTACGGTCGCAGTTTGAAAAAAAGGTGTGTTGATGGTACAATGTACTGGTAGTTGTTAAAACCACCAACAACTAAAATAGATGTCAAAACTTTAGTTGTTGATGGTCTGGTAAAACCATCAACAACAAATTGATTGAAAGCATACAAAGACGATCAACTAGACATGGTATACCCGCCGAATTTGGATGATTCAAGATACCCACCAACAAAGAATGTGGATGAAGAACAAACCGAAGTGGAGTTCTTAAGGGATTTGAGCAGCAATCATGGGGATTTGATGGAATGTGTAGCCAATCTATCATCATCGTCGTCGTCATCATCCTCACTGTCATCGTCATCGTCATCGTCATCATAGTCGTCATCGTCATCATCGTCATTTTATTTTCTCATCATCTCATCATCTCATCATCTCATCATCTCATCATCTCATCATCGCCCGAACCCTTCCACATCCTGCAACCCCTCACTTCTGGACAAGGAACTTGGGAAGGATGCATTCTTGACATTCCCCGCTGCAGGCATCCTTTTGCCCAGTAGCAACCTGCCAGAAACACACTAGTGCAGGACTGGATCAATCCCGCGTGACTGGGAACTACCCTGGGAACCTCAGGGTTCGGTTGTTGTCTGATGTTTTGCGGTACACTGCAACAGTGGATTTAGCTGTGTAGGGTTTGGGAACCCTAAGACACTGATACGTCTTTTCAGACTCTAGCTCATGTGAGCCATACTTCAAATCTTGCAGGTGTTTGTACACAACGATTTCATATGGAAAAGCGCCTGGTAAAGCTGTAGACCATTTCTATTCATATACTATCTGAATGGTGCAAGAATAACCAACCTCCATGAACATGTTTAGGCTCATATTCCTAGCGTTTCCAAGCAACTCCCTACATTCATGTGTCTAAAAAAGCGGCAGTTCCCACTATTCTCAGCTAGAGATTCCCCGGCTTTCCTGTTCTGTGAGTTTTTGTCGGTTCACTTTCAGTAATCCCTTCCCCTTAATACTAAACCCCCCTTGAGCAATAGGAAGGGATTACTGTACCAGCCAACACATCCCCAAAAAAACATGTTCCACCTACCCACCTTCCCAACATCCAACGTTGACTCCCCCACCTGGCCACTCCCAACGCAGTTCAAGCACCTCTTACACTTGGCCTGGCGGTTGCACCAATGGCTGGTTTGTTGAGCCAACCATGCCAGCAAAAACAACGATTTTTCATGGGATTTATAGCTGATTTATAGCTGATTTATATTGATTTATATTGATTTATGATAGCCAAGTTGACAAACATGACTTGGCTACCTGTTGGGTTTATGGGGGATATAACGAGCAGTTCATGGGGTTTATAAGCTCACTTAGAACTGGGGGGGGCACGCACTTTTTTTGAGTGAATCAATTGGAATCGTCACCCCCCATGGATGGAAAATCGAAAGGATTTCGAACCATCGTCCGGATAAGCCGAGGAGCTTCTGAAGATCAGGTTTCACTCCAATGGCCCAAGGAAGCCATAGGTAAAGAGATGTTCCCCGAATTACATCTCACCACAACTCTAGTTGTTCGATCTTTTTTTGCTTGTCCTTCCATTCAGATTGTGACATCGCATCTCTCTCCATCCACATCCTGTTGCTTAAGCAGGTCCCAATCCCCAAAACATCTTCAAAATCATGGGGTTTCGTCAATCTTCATAGGGTATACCTCCACTTCCAATCTACTGGAATTAGGGATAGCCCATTTTCAACCAAACCCTGATTGGTGGTTTCAAAACGCCCTGATTTTCCTATGAGTCGTTGGTGACCTTCCAGGATCATTGGGATCATTGGGAACAAAGAAAAAGTGTCAAGACAAAAGCATTTGCAAAGGCACATCCAAAAAAAATGCCGTTAAATATATATATATACAAATAATAATAATAATAATCCAGAAAATCGTCCCAAAAGAAATTTCACTTCACCACTTCACATTAACCCAACAAAAAAAAAACACCAACTCACCGAAGCCTCACAGTCCAGAAAGGTCAACTTGGAGCAGGCCGGATGTCGCAGATCGGGCCCAAGACGTGGACACTGGCGCAGAGGTGCAGGTGAGGTGCCCCAGGGTGGGGTTGGTGGGTTCAACGATCCAAAAAGGCTGATTCAACCCATTGAAAATGGTGATTTAACCCATTGAAAATGGTGATTTCACATCCGAAAAAGCTGATTTCAACTGTTGAAACTGATGATTTCATCAAATTGAGTGGATTGATTCGCATCCACTGGGCTGAAAAAATATGGGATTCATCAGGAGTTGGATGATCTTTCCAAGTGATATCCCAACTTCTGGTCAATATCCCCATCTTGGGATCACACGTTTCGGACGGTCCTCCGTCGCAAGCCAAACCCAGCTGTTGCAGATATGGCCTGTCTGTACATACCTTCAGTTGATTCACTGCTGGTAACTAGTCTACCTTCTACGCCTTCTTCGGTTGTAACGTGTTGCACGAGTATGCCATCCTTCCTGCATGTCTTGTTGATCTCTTGGGTCATTTAGCCAGGGTATAATCGGGGTCAAGCTTGGCACCATAGGGGGTCCAGTTTGGGTGGCATCATCGGCTAGCTGATTGAAGTGGGTAAGGAGGGAGTTGATGATTGCTTCTTGGTGTGGAAACGCGGGTCTGTGCGCAAAACCTGTTTTGCTATGTCCGCATCCCAAAAAACGAACGCTGCGAGCTTGCTGACGCTTTTCAGGAAATAGTGGCCTACCAATAAGCGTTTGTAGTGTTGTGATGGCTCGCTCAAAAGCATAAACCTGCCTGGAAAATTCAATGTCTGGAGTGTTAACTTCTAGTTGCAACGGTTGGAACATGGGGCCATGTCCACCTGTATTGATAACAATGCCTTTTTGCACTGAGTATAACCAGGACAGCGTGAGCTCATACCATGTGACTCCTGCACCCAACGGGTCTGTCTCTCGGGGCCAGACAACATGTTCCAGCCAGTGAAGGATGGTTCGACTATAGGCGGAACCCCAAAGTGAGGCTCCTATGGCTTCGTCATCATCTGCTCTGAACTCAAAACGGTCTCCGGCTTGTGGCCGCCAGTCTTTCAAAACCTGTATTTGTGAAGTCCACGTACGCGTTCCATCTCCAATTGGTTCCTGTATTTCTCGCATTTGAAACTGTTTGGCTCTCTCCTGTTGGAGATCATAAAGGTAGAGCCAATGCTTCCTGACACCATCAACTTGGTTTTTATGTTCTGAGACATCCTCATGCAAAGGTATACTGTGCTGGAGGTGCTTCAAGGCTGCCTTAGCTGTTTGATCTGCTGCTTCATTTCCAAGTTTGTGCCAAGTGGTTTCAATATCATCAGCTGGTATGGCAAGTGCATGGGCTTTCACTTTACGAAAAACAATTTGAACACGCTGGAGTTGATGCCACAAATGATAGAGAAGGTCATAGTTCGCCAGTTTGTGAAGGTCTTGAATCCTGGTCGTGTGCACTAGCTTATCGACTGTGTCCAAGACATATTGACTATCACTATAAACCGTGCATGATATTTGAAGCATAGAGACCCATAGTGCAGCCGTCAGTTCGGCTCGATCAATAGTCTGCTGACCGGCTGTTTCTCCAACTGCAAAAACACCAAAAAACCTTGGCAGCTGCTTTGTGCTTTCATAGTGGTGAATGGCTCGCATTTTATCTTCCTGGCTACATGGAGAGGCATATATGACTGCAAATGCCGTACGTCGGTAGTTGGTGAGATTTGGGTGATCACATGTTCCATCCACGTAGAATGTAGGGTAGTGGTGATGAGAAGTATGGTGACGGATCTCGGCCAAGATGGTAGGATCAGGTTGGGGGGACTTAACATTCTGGTAGTACCAGTTATGGAACTCAAACATTTCACTTTGGTACACTACTGGAAATTGTACGTGGCATGTATGTAGTTCTTGGATTTGGCGGATGTGGTCGGCATGCTGGTCACGGACATGTTTCGTTGATGAGCATTCCAAAGTTCTGTGCACGACCGTGTCTGTGATCCCCATCTTGGGACCTGATCGTCTTGGAGCTGGCGCGAGGCATTTGCCGCCTGAGGCTCTGGAAAGGCTCGTGGATCGAAATGGGATGGTCAAGTTTTTGAACCCAGACTCAATGGATGAATCAAGCCGTAAAGGCTGAGCCATGGTTACCATGGTTCACTGTGAGGCTTGTTGGTTTACTTGGGTTACCACCATGGGGATATTTCACCGAAAGGGATACACGTCACAATCTTACCACAAGCATCTGGCTCTAAGATGTTTAATCACGAACTGCTCAAAGCATTGATCAACAGAAAAAAGAAGGTAAGCACCAAGAATCAATTAGTCTGGGTAAATTATAATAATTCACTAACCTGAATCTTGCGGCCCATTTGGGGATGATTTCCCTTATCAACTATGATTCCAGTGAGGGAGAACAGTGAGGTCGTGAGGAAATTTACCCAGGTTAGTTGGAGATCAAGCAAGCATCGTCTGTTTTCCAAACATTTAAATTTCATGATTCAAGGGTTCCAGCTCAGAAGCTCTCACAGTCTATGCATTTGTCCAAGAATACGGGACCTCTGAAATGAAAATGCGTTATTATCATTTGGTCATTTGGGTATTCTCCATTCTGGAACAAATCCATCTGATATTGTTGATGAAATGTGTGTGTTTGTATGTAGATACATCCCACTATATCCCCGTTGATATCTGATCAAAAGGTTCGTCGTTGTTGGATCCCATTCTTGTGCAAATCCATGTTGAGTGAACCAAAACATCATGGTTAAAAGAAAATAATATTGTCCCATCAAAAGGGAAAAACAAACTGCTAAATCCACCATTTTTGCTCTCCCACTCCACCTGAAGCTTTCGCGGAGGTTCGCCCATGTTCATCGATCCAGGCATCTGCGGGTGCCATCGGATGTTCAAAACACAGGGATGTCTAAAACCCTTACGGCTTTACCCAGCAATAATGGGGACTTAATGGGGATTTGCACAGTAGAAACTAGTAGAATTATATCACATTTATCACATTTATCACATTTGATCACATCCATACATGGGCCCTCATTTTGTGAAAAGTTCCAATACCAAGGCAGGGTGTATTCAACCACCGCAACTACGAAACTCGTGGGATTTCTTTGACATAAAACAGCAAACTTCACCAAAATCACCAAGCTTCACCATCCATCTCCAACCATTTCCCATTTCCCAATCACTATGCTTAAATCCTAGTTTCTATCTCCAGGTTCGTCCCCTCCCCATCCAGCCTCCCCCACTAGGGATCCACTGATTCCATCCTTGAGGCTCTGCGCTTGTCCATTGGGATCCATATTGGCCGTGGGCCGCAGACTGCTGGGCATGCCATCGCTGATGGCGGGCGCCACACCGGCCATGCCCAAGGACTCCGGGCCGTCGAAGGGTGGAGGACCTTGGCCGGAAAATAACGAGTCACCGGCTCAGAAAATCCACCAAGAGTTGGTATGTCTTGCACATCCCAAAAATAGAGAGGTTTTTTGGGGGGTGGTGTGCACGTGTTCAAAAAAATATGGGAATGGGCACCGTTGTAGGTAAAGTGACGGAGTTGGGTCTGGATCAAATCAATCCTGCAACCTGCAGATTTGGAGCTCCAACTAACTTGATCCAAACCCCCATGGTAGCCCGGCCCTGCCTAGGATGTGCCCTGAACTCAGTTCTTGGTTGGCTTCAACCTTGCCATGACATGTGGATGTACATGAGGCACACCCCGGGCAGTTGCAACTTCAAAAATGGGCTGTGAATTGACCAAAAGAACCAATTTGGCTGCAACAGCAACAAACAATTGGGATCTACCCGGTAACAGAGCACAGTGGGAGTCACCAGAATGAGCATGGGATCAATCTTCATTTGTATCTGCACATGGGACTAGTGTAATTTCATTGTATATAATTACCGATACATTCATAACATTGGTAGCTGGTGAAGATCATCTAAATTCGATTGCTTGCGTTCGGATGTAAATTCCTGTAGTACCTGTTGGCCTTCTGGCGATATTTTCTTGGAAAAAATGCCTCCAAAATGTGGTAGGTTCACCATAATCTCCAACACCCCAGGCCCAAGCTAATCATCTCCAACACCCACCATAGCCTTGAATCTCAAGGTGCTGGAATCACCTCAACTCACCCCACCGCGGATGACAAACAACGGCATCCCTAAAGTTTGGATCACAAAGTTCTACGAAGGCCAGTGAAAGTGTGTGGACTACCCAGAGCTGGTGAAAAATCAAATGTCAACTCCTGGAAAGTCGATTTTTCACCAGAAAAATGTCAAAATCCAGGAAATCCTTTGGGAGGGCTGCTTCCCCCAGTTGTCAAACTACATGGCTACATGAATTACTTCCCCACTTGTACATGCTAACAGGCCCATCATCTCTGGCAGGTGTGTCCCATTGAAATATAGCCCTCACAGACAGAAACAGGGAACAGTTGAACAGCATTGAGAAGCGCAAAATCTATTTGAGGGTCACTTTTTTGGCAGCAACATGACCGTCTCATTGGCTGCAATGTGTTGCCACTGTTTTGATAAGTCTTTGACAATCCAAGTCTTGTTGGTTTTTCCATGTTTTTCCATATGTGTGTTTGCCTAGATGGGTCTCTTGGATGTTTAAATCCATATCCCCCCCAACTTCACTTCCCCTGATGCCCTTCGATTGTCATTAAATCTTCGGCTGAATCCTAAATTTTCCGTATAGCATTATCATGGCCGTTTCCAGCTTGAAAACAATGAAAACAATGAGTAATTCAAACTACTACAACCCTTCTGTAGCTCAGTTGGCCTTGATAAGTAGAGCACAATTCCCTGCGATTTTGTGATTGAATCCTCCCGGGATGCTGACGGCGTTCGATCCAATCGTCGAAGTTGCTCAGATCGTACCTCTCAAGTTCACCAAGTTCTGGGTCAAGGGCCCAACGCTGAAGGAAACGCTCCAGAACAGCAAATGTATAAATACTCACATGGATGAAACTAAAGTAAAAAAAAAGTGAGTCGAATCATGTAAATCAATTTCTTCCAATTCCCCAACCATCCTAACCATCCCAACCATCCCAACCATCCCAGCCATCCCAGCCATCCCAACGGCGCCAAAAAACACCACCCGGGGTCACACGGCTTTGGTCGGGAGATCATCGTATCTCACCAAGACTACCACAGGATCGGAGGCGTGAACCTCCACCTGTGGCCACGGGCGTGAACCTCACCATGTGGGGATGGGTCCGAAAAAAAGGACGGCATTGGGGTTCAACAATGGTTTACTATACATGATCATTACATAAAATGGCTTACATCATTACATTCTAAACATGGTCATTACATAAAACAGAGAACCAGTCCCTCAGTGTTCCCCTGCTGTGGTCCCGGGACAGTCCTTGATGTCGGCTTTCCAGTTGGATGATTTAGATGATTTATGAGCACAGCCTAGACCAAGACCCTGCCTTCAAGTAGCCACCAGGAAACTTGGGTGGAATGTGCACCTCAAAATCATCTCACCAGGAGGGGGGACTGGAAGCTTTTGTTTATGACAGAGGTCTTCTAAAAAAAAAACATCAGATTGGGAGATGCCTGAGGATACGCCTCAAAGGTACCAACTGTTTATATGTCGCATCAGCCAACAAGAGTAGTACCTCGTTGGTATAGGTCATGCAATCACATGTACCCCATCCATTTACCGCAATGGTGCGGGTCGAAACACCTGTTTTCCTGGTGAAGATGCCAAAAACGGAATGGACCATGGTGGAGTTCCAATCTGTTTCTTTTCAGATAATCTGGTCTTGATATCGCAACCACAACCCAAAAACAAACTCACGCTCTACGGCAGCAGATCTCCAGGCCCCCGAAAGTCCGCTGAGCTCACCCTGAAGTATTGGTAGTGCCCAGGGGCCAACTGCAGTCCAAAGGCCGAGACAAATGGCTGGTTTTTGAATGGCTTTTCCAAGGGTTAGCAATCCCTATATGGAGCTTTCCATACATGGGGGGGTACCCCAAAATGGATGGTTTATCATGGAAAATCCATCAATGGATTCCCAGAAAACCTCCTAATATGTATCCTGGTTTTGAAAAGTGGGGAACTCCAGGACTCGGACCTGGATCCTGAATGTCCTAAAAAACCTTTGGGTAATTGGAAGTGGTGAAGCTCAATGGTGACTTTCAGACTTTCATCTTGGATGATTGTCAAAGTCTCACTATGATGATCTTGAGTACAACTAGAGATGCTCTACATCTACCAACCGTTTGGGTGTATCATAAAATGTGCTATCCCCCCAACTACCCTCTGGTAATTTGTTACATAGCTATTGAAAATGGCCATTTATAGTGGATTTTCCCATTAAAAATTGTGATTTTCCATAGCTATGTTAGTTTACCAGAGGGTAACCACTTTTATTGTGGAATTGATGTTCAACCGGTGGATTTGGGGGGTAACCTCGACAAGTTCCAAGCCACTTGACCATCTCAAGGCCAAAAAACCATGGGTGCCACTCAGCCCTGGAGGTTCATGCGTTGATTAACTCCTCTCCGTTGCTGATTTCCCCATCATTTAATAATCACATACCCATAATATCCCATAATTCTTCTTGGTTATAGTAATGCCCCAAAAATCCAAAGAAAACACTGCACCCCAAAATGTTGCAGAAATTCCCCACCTGAAACTCATAGCGACTGTTGTGCAACACTTCCATCTTGCTATGCTCGCAGGCAGGGCCCGCGTGATGGCCTCAGGTGATTCTCCCGCATTGGAAAGGAAGACGCCACGGATCAACGGACGCCAGTGGGGAGTTCTCTGAGACTCCAGCTATCGCATTGACATTCCCCACTCCTGCTGCACTTGCCATGTCCAGAACATTCCTGGGCGGGCTGGCTGTGCCTACTGATTAGCTCAAAACTGCGTCTACTCATGACTCTGTGGTAATGGACAAGATCTAAGAGGGGAGCCTAAGAAACCAGATGTTATTTTTTTCATATGCAATTCTGACCACTTTTTCAGTAGCCTCAGTTTCAGCGAATTGGCCATCTGTGTTTACTCCCAATATAATTTCTGGCAGGAAACACGAATCCCCAGTCTTGCACAGCATCTCCATAATGATCCCCCTACGAGTCATGGTCAAATTGCCTGGGATGAATGGGGTATGGTGATCCATCCCACAAGGGGAACGCTATTAATGGATTCATGACCATCTCCCTATTGATGCCCAAGTTATCCCACTTTTCACCACAGATAAATTTAATTTATCCATTGATGCCCAATTTATCCATGTGGTGAATTTTGTTTTGCCCCTCTTTTAAGGCTTCTGGTTCCAGTTTGATCAACGAGCTGCGCCTGCCCTTGTTGGTTTATACTTATTGGTGCTTCGACTGCGAACAATACTCTCTGGCAATTTAAGATAGCTTTGGAAAACGGAGTCGTGTATAGATGATTTACCTATTTAAGATGGTGAGTGGTGATTTGTCATAGCTATGTTGGTGTACTGGAGGCTATTGTTGATGAAATGCACACAAGAAGTCTGAACAATGTGTTTGTCCTGTTTGATATGTCAGCCTTGGTGTTCACCCAGTTCTATCCACATTTTTTTCGATGTTGAAACGAGTTTGTCTGACAAGAACCATGGTTAATCATCATTGTCCAAATCAAAACTTGCCATTTGGGGTGTTAAATGCCCCGTTTGAAGACACACCAAGGGATCGTATTATCCCATTCGATCGCAAAAATGGCTAAATCACCCATTTTCCAGACACACCCAAAACATCATACATATAGAAAGTTCTTTAGTTCTATCCCAGCTGATCTCCATAATATCCCCAAAACCACCCATGTTTATTGGTCAAGTCATCCCCCATCCGCAACGCTAAGCTCGGCACCGCTAAGCCACTGGCGGGCAGGCTCGGACAAACGGCCGAGGAGCGCAGGTGGTCCTGGAAGCCGATGGAACTGGGATCTTCATGTCTTTTAAATGATGTTCAATGTGTGTTCATATTGATTTTGTAGTTGTATATTTATCTATGTTTATTTATTCATTGAATTATCTATGTGTTCAATTATTTATCTATTTATCTATCTATCTACCTACCTATCTATCTATCTATTTATTCATTTATTTTATTTCTGTGTTTGTTTTTTATTTATATTCATTTATATATACATAAAGATATACGGTCCATATTTGTATATATAGATATATACTCAGAAATATGTATATGTATACATGTTGTTGATTATTGACCATAGTGTATATGTACTCAGATTGTTTTTTCATTAACATTAGAGTGGTATTCAAATCTGTACTGACAATTATGCGATGGATATAAATCGACTATCAATCTAAGTCGATAATGATAATTCTTCCACCTCAAATGTTGGGTCATTTTGTAATAATTGCTCTAATGTCCCTTTCTAACTATCCTGTAGATGACGACTTTGTGATTTCATAGTGTTTCAGCCAACTAAACCTTATAGCCTAAGACCCTATTTTCTCATGAACATGAGGTGAAAGTACCTGGCGCTAAAATACCCAATTCGACCAACGATTCAACAGTGAAGGGTGTCGGCATGCCATGGAAACAAGTCTGGTATGGGTCGAAAATGAGGTGCTCATGGACTGACATTTCTAGGATCTGGCACTATTGCTGATGAAAGGCTCGCCTGAAATTTATAGTGACTTTGGGTTGGTTCCTCTATTTGGGTAACATAACCATTTCGACAGGTAAATTGTGTGGTTTAGGTATATAAATTTGCACGTTTGAACCCAAAATATATTGAATTCCTTGTAAAACAAAATTTGACGACGAAAAACAAAAGCAACAACCTGTAATCACTGGGTCTGCTTCCATGGAATTAGATACAGTATAAAGATGCTCAAAACAGGTGCTAGATTATTTCGCACAATAGTTGTGCTCAGAGGTTTCTAGTTTGTGAAGAGCAACAAATTTCAACCATCTACACATTTCAGGGATCATCCCAGCCAACACCAAAAGAAAACTCCTATCGCAGTCAAAGAGGAGACCTTCAAGATGTGAACCATGCCCTTTCTTCCATCCTCCCAATACCTCAAGTTCATCCAACCCCAACTATTGGATCCTGCCGCATCCCAGCCGCTGGGCTGCCCCGACCCAAAAAAAGAGGTCAAAGGCCACGACATACGAACATCGCAGCGACAGCACGGCCTTCAATTCCTCACGTTGTGGGTGGTGTCCCACCAAAATGCTGTCCTGTTGACCGGTCTATTTTCCTGGATTTTTCTTCAACTTCCCAGAAGAATTCCAGCATTTCTATTGTTTATCTTCAATATTATCTCACTTCCATTTTGTTTTGTGAACAGTTTGCATCTAGTTTTTTACACTTTCTTTTCACCTTGTGAGGCGTTTTCTGTTTCCTTACATGGTTGTGACGGTTTGTAGCTGTTTCCTCGTTGTTCTTCTCTGACTTTCGCTCTTGCATTCCATTGTTTCCCTTGTTTTGTTGCTGCCATTTCTGTAATTTTTGGAACTGCTTCTTTTCTTCTCGCACTTCCTTGTCATCTAGTGGGCGCTTTAGCTGCTCGTCTTAGAGCGTATGCACAGTCCTATCATTCCCTACCGTTTCTAGTGTTAGTTTAGGTTCTTCTCACTATTGATTGCTGCCTTGTGCGAATTCATCATGCATATATACATATACATACAAATATACATATATACATATATACATATTATTATACATATGTACATATATACATGGCACATCCCAATATCTGCCAGTCTCAAAACATTGTACGATTTACGGGCATCCATCCAATGGGAATCCTTCTGATGGGTCTCCCATAGATGAGCAGGCCATGGCACATACAATTTTTCCTAACATTCCATGGCACATGATATGGAATGGAAAGGATGATGATATGGAAAATCATGTATGTGTCCCTATTTCCATATCATCATCCTTTCCATTCCACATATGTTTCTGCAAAATTGCTGGTAGAATTCCATATATGGTAAATGTTTCTGGAATTGCACATACTATTTCCACTTCCATATCTGTTTCTGGTAAATTGCTCGGCCTCTGCTGCGAAATTTCGCACGTTCATCAGACCCAGGATTCCTCCGTTAGGACCTGCAGTGTCACCATCGCTATGCCACAGGTGGAATGGGAAAACAAAAAACTTGTGATCTTCCGTGAGAAAAAACATGAATCTCCCAAAGGGATGTGCTCAGATTCGATGATCCTGAGAATCTGAACTTATGTTGTTTAGGGGTGTGTGTGAAAACTCTAGATATTCAATTCAGTTTGGGGTGCTGGTTCAACACAGAATGGTTCGAAAAACTTGGGTGGAGAAACCCACTCCTCAACTAGACCATGAAACGGTAAATTGTTCCTGTCCAAGCGATTTACTGAAATGCCAAAACCAAGTTGTTTGTGGTTCAATTTTATTCGTTTTAGCCCAAGGGATTGCCAGCAATTGTTGGGTCCACTGTCATTGGGCTACAGTATATCCCCTGTTGTTTGGGGCATCAATGCACAACGCACTTCCATTAATCCATATGCAATAAACACCGTATCAACCTCGGCAAACATTCGCTTTGTTTAGCACTTTAGCACCTATAGTTGTACAATCCACTTTTCTTGACGGTTCCAACGTGAGAGACCCACTGCATTCTTGGTTTAGTCCCCAACTGATGGAGTCATGAAATCATCCTGGACCATTTCTCCCACTGAGAATCAAACCCAATCCTTTGGCCGTGGCATAGTGGACCCCAGCTTTGTCCTCGCAGCATCAATGATCATCTTGGGAGGTTTACCAAGGTTGGAAGCGAATTGCTGATGTGAAACCATTCTGCTACACGCTTTGAATCGCTTTGATACATTTTTTTTTGGTTTATGAAACAAAATGGGAACAGAAAACAGGACACGGCATGGACCAACTCAACTTGTGTTTTGTTTGTTTCAACAATCTGTGGGTCCCATGTTCCTCTGCAAGAAGTTCTGCGGACCCCGTGTCAGTTTTTGGAGAACTAGTAAGTCTGCTGAGACAAAAAACATAATGAGTTTCTTTTCTTCGTGTTCAATCGGCAGTTATGGACAGAGATCGTTCCTCAGACATGCGTTCGAACCAAGTATTTTCCCCACATACGAACGAACCTTTTTGAACAAACCTTGAAAACACAATACGCGAAAATCGAAACAGCCACTCTGCCAGAGCAGCTGGAGCAGCCACACAACCGTTCGGTCACTCTGGCAAAGTCGCTGAGCCAACCCTAAACCAGCCCTAAGCCAACCCTCAATAAACTCTAAACCAATCGTAAACCAACCTTAAAATCAAGCCGGACCAACCCGAAACCAACCTGAGACAAACGGTAAATAAACCTTAAGCTAACCCCCAAGCCAATCCTAAACAAAACAACCCTACACCATCTCCAAATAAACGATACACTAACCCTAAACCAACCCTACACTAGAAAACCCTAAACGGACCTAAGTAAGCATAAAGAAAGCTTAGAGGAAGCGTAAACAAACCCGTTACCGACACTGAATTCCTAAACCAGCCTTAAACCTTGAAGCTCGAAGCCTCAAGAACTTTGGGACAGGTGCCAGGCTGAAAGTTATCAGGCTTCATGGGCCCCCCCCCACAGGGTTTTGTCAGGTTTAGGGTTGTCAGGCTTGGAAGCCCCATAAGGGCCATATCGAGACCCGGGTGCAACAAAATATCGAGTAAAATATCGAGACCAGGGCAAAATGCGTTGACCAGGGTGTGACCCCGAATAAAGGAAATGGATTTTGAGCATTCTGCTATGCTATTGCGTGGATTTGACTTGGGCGCCACTTTCTGTCTTACAGAAACCAACCCTAAACATGTCTAAACAGGACCTAAACTAGCTGTAAATATACCCTAAACCAATCCTACCGCCAACTAGAAAAAAAAACAAACTAACCCAGCTGCTTATGTATTGAACTACTTCACCATTCGACCAAGGCAGACAGACCAAGTGGTGACCACCAGGCCCTGACCTCCAACCAATGTGAAAAGGTGGAAGATTCATGGCCACCAAAGGACCTTAGAAACGAAAACCCCACCAGAACCGCCAGAAAAACCAGGGATGCATCAATCGGTCCAATCTATTCGACCCAAAATGTGCAAACAAATCTGGCATTTTGCGAAAAATGGGGACCTGTTCCAAGGCAGCTCCGACTCATTTCTGATTTTTTAGCACCCATGAAAAATGGTGACTTCAGCTGCTTGTGAATGATTATTTCCCGAACGATGCCATCTCCAAGACTAAGAAACAACCCAATACATGTCATATGTTGTTTCGTGAAGCCTTCTACTGTCATTGGTGATATCTCCCCCACGATTGATAACATCCCCACTGTTTGCGGGATATGTTCTTGGAATCTCTGCAATATCCAAGTTGATTAGTTACGTGTAAAAAGGCATATCTTAAAATGTCACGAACCACGAGTCCACAAATCAATCCTCTCATTTGTTCAGGCTCTGACTACACCCATGTGTCCCAACCAGCCATCCAAAATGTTAGACAACAAAATCACCATATGCTATTGTTTCAACCCTGGGTTTTCAACCAATGGCTGAGCAGTGAAGGAATCCCTCTGTCATTCCATGAAAAACTCGTTGAGTTTCAGAACTGAAATCCTAGTTCGTGGATAACATCATGATTCCCAATAAATGAAGGGTAAATGGCATTAACTCTCAAACGACCATAATAATCAGATGTATCCCCATATGCTTGATGCCTAAAAACCAGAATAATTTCCCAGTATACCACAATTTGAGCTGGTTAAGTCACCATCGTTCATGGCTAAATCCCCATTCAATGACTAGAAAACATCTAACAACAGGGCTCTTGAACACCATTATGACTATCGTCCATTACATAACCCATAATATCCCCAACCGAAGAATTTTCAAAAGGTAGTATAGCCCCTAATCATCAACCATCCTGTTTAAATGTTGTTCCCATATGCTTCATTGTGAAATCACCTATCAATGATGCTGGAATCACCAACCCACACCAACCTCTCAAAAAACCTGTTGGTGCCAAGAGAAAACATTACTTCAATACCCATCACAAGTGATGATAGGTATAATCAGCACCAAAAAAAACTGTGAATATACATACATATATATATATACATATGTGTGTGTGTGTTATGTGTATAATATGTATACACTGCCCTTGGTGAAATACCCATTCATCAATTTTGTGGGTGGTATTAACCATCCCCAAATGATAGGTGTATGGCAGGATTTCCCACACCCACAACATACCCATGGGTACCAATGGAATCACCAAGACACGGCATACTATTGGGATCCACTGAGATAAAGAGCAACGGATCCGCACCGCGCGAGTAGCTGTTGAGGGTCACCTTAAAAAAAAACCGAAAATGGGCGGAAAGTTGTGGGAAGTCTGGAAGAACTGGTGGAAAATCTGAAGCCAAAATCCTGGAAAATCTGAAAAATGTGTTGATTTGACACAAGACTGTGAGTTTGAAGCTAAAGAGATGTGTGGATTGAAAGAGCTGAAGCCGCCGGAGTGAGAATCCAACACAATCTAGAAAGAAAGGCAGCCAACCTAAGAGTTCAAGCCATAAAAAACGGGGGTTTGTACATATGATATATATATATTATAGATATATTTATGCATCCACGTGGGATCTGGTTTTTTGGAATTCTACTGTAATTGCAATGCCCTTACCACATGGGTCATTTCACACCTGGTACCCAACGTTCATCCAAAATGGGACTGCTGGGCCGAAGAAAAAGAACTGTCGGATTCTTGGGGAATGGACCCATCCGCAAGGATATACCCCTGATAATCCCCTGATAAATGGTCGTACCCACATGGTGCATTCATCATCAGGGATTCTATTCGGTCCAAGCTTCAACTACATCGGCAGGACTTAAGCAGTTGAAGCGAAGGAACTTTGCCTCCCATGTTGTTTTGATGTTGGAGACATCCAAAGCAACAAATCAAACTGACCTTGCAACGATCAACATCCATGACAACTGGATTTGCACGAATTCAAAGAGAACTGATTCTGACCAAGCCACAAACTGATGTGAAAACTGATCCTTCACGCAAAGGAAAAGTAAAAAGTTGATCACAAATCCATGAAGGGGAGAGAGCGGCTGGAGAGTGACGATGCCAATAAGGGTACTGCAAAGAAAAAACCATGAAACCAGATGTTGAATGCCACAAACAAACAAGGCAGAAATAGAAGAGACATCGAATGAAACGGTATGATTCCAATAGTTGACCTGTTGCCAAACCAATCGGCCATTTCGCCAACCGGAGATTATCCCAATGTAGGTTAAGAAAAAAACCTATTCCAATAGATTATCTCCAGCTTCCATCCATTGTTGCTCGAATAGTGGAAGTGAACGAACCTTTTTCGGAACTGGTCATTCCAAATTGTGACAGTGAAGAGATCCGGTACTAAATCAGCTTTTCTGGGGGTCGTATTTAACTAGATTCAGTGACTTCACTTTTGAGTTGATTTTCTTCTTCCGCAACTTTTTTAAGGTGATCAAAAACAACTTTTTGGAACCCAGATCCTGTCGCCCAGCGACAACCACCGCGGGAATATCCCCTAAACATATGGCCAAACATATAGTACGTTTACGTACCTCCATTTTTGGATCCTGAAATTTCCATTGATCCTATTTAGAAAGTGCCAAATGGGGGTGACAAGCCACTTGGGCACCTCTCCAACTCCCACGGTGACTTGTAAGTCACGTTTCGGCGACAACACCTGCTCCTGGAGAGAGATCCCTGCCGAAAATCCACGCAGTTTTGTGGTGGTTGAGTCATTCCAAGGGATGGTAAAGCTTGAATGATGGTTTGTGATGAGAATTCTCTATCAAATCCCTCATAGTAAGGGATTCCCAGTAATTCCAAGGGATGGTTTTTTGTCATTCCAATCACTTTTGGGATTTCTTCAAAGCTAACGAGAAACGAGTCAACGAGCAGTACCAGTCACTGCGCCAAAATCATACCACTTTTATTCATGGATTTTTGGGATCCCCGAGTCTCACCTGGGACCTCAGTCGCCATCCGTTGCCAGGCCCAGTTGCGAAAACCAGCACTGCTTATTGAGCCAATTAGACACTTGCCCAAATTGGAACACCGTTTCCCCCAAAAAAAAATTGACCTACTACCGTCATTTCTGAAACCAAAGAGGGCCCTAATTTTGTGGTTCTGGGATATAATAATCACCCCGTGATGCGGGTTGGGAGACACCTACGGCACCCAGAAATGGCTCTGGATTTCGTTTTCTCCGTCGTTTAGAGATTAAAATATGCCGTTGTTTGTCTTTAATTCCAGGAGCTAGCCACTATAGGCACCCTCACCGATGGATCCTGCACTTGGACTTGTGCAAGAAACTGCGAGAGCAGACCTTAGCTGGGCAGATCTCTATCCCTGTGAGGTGGCCGATCTCAACAAAGTGATGAACATTTTTTTTGTAGGGTTGTAAATTGTCTTCGTTTCAGGCAGGGACAGCCCACTCTTTGAATCAATTTCTGAACAAATTCCAAAACGGAAAGACTATACATCTATGATGATGTATGTATGAGTTCAAGGTAGCGCAACAATGGATAAAGCCCCTAAGGTGAAAAATTGACTGCAATCTGTAGGTCTCAGTTTAACCGTTTCACATTCAAGGGCACCTTGGTTTGGGGGCATCCAATCTCCTAGTGTCCGGCCGAATGATTGAGAAGTTAACAAGCCCCGGGCCAAAACACAGAATCTGTGAAAAACGCATTGGCGTTTTCAAGCACAGTGGCGGCCACGATCAGGGCGTGGGAAATTGCAAGTCACTTCTGAAATTTTCGGCCACCAAGTAAAACCTTCACACTAGATGTAACGTTATCAGAAGTGCCCCTAAAAACAATTATTTCTGTTTGAGAGAAGGATGCTGCAAATTTTTGTTATCGAAAGCCCACGGATCTTGACTGCATCCATCTCTTGATGTCTGAGCCACAAAATTCTGAAGCGAATGGTTCATGAAACTCTATTCAGAATTGTTTCCTGAACAAGAATTTTATGTTGTCTTTTCTATCCCATGGTTAGACAGAGACCCAAAATGAAAGGAACACGTTTCCCAGTTTTTTGCTGACAATTTGGTGATTTGAGTGTGTGTGTGTGCCCATCCCGCATGTTTTTTGAAATTCTGGATCAAGTCTTCTCAAAGTAAAAGTTTACATAGAAAGAAGCAAACCGGGGAACCAAAAACTGATCAATTCAGCACATCTCGTTTTCGGTCGACCTGGCGAACCAATCAAACCAGGGTCACTTAGGAGATAACCCATGTTCGATTGGATATCCATGTCAGCTAGTTATCGAGGATACAAAATCATATTTTGCTGAATCTCACATGTCAACAAATTCAGTCCCCATCATCATTTGGGGGTTAGGATCCCACTCGCGTATCTCATGTGTTGAGTTCCTACTTCGATGTGCAGCTATGAATGGGCTATTGTTTTGACCACGGTGTACCATGGCTATAAGCCCTTGAGGTTCCTAAAACTTAAGATATAGAGATCACTAGAACTGAAATTACCATGATATAACCTGCGCACGGCATCCAAGATTGGCTAAGTTGTGGATTGCTAGTCAGCCACTTGAATCTAGGGGACAACCTGAAATTACTCTGCCGCTACAAACACACTGTCTGGAAGGATAGTTGTAGTTCTCTCTTGCCAATCCAATCAGCATCTCAAGAGAACATCAAGATATCCTATTATTTCCTATTATATCCTATTGTCTTATCAAATCATTTGATAAGCCCCGAAGTGTTGATCATTCGCACCTTCATCGCAGAGTTTACTATCATTTCGCCTTCAAAATGACCATGAATGGTTGGTATCAATATTATTATCGCACAATTTGCTAGCAATTTGGAATGCGAAGACGTGCGAATTGCCCTATACTGCTGAACTACGCTCAGCTTAGTCTTGGGGATGGTAGGAAAAATGTTCGGAAGTATCTGATCCATCAAGATGCCTCATGTTCTTTTTCACGCGCACTTGCTGGCATCTTGGGCCAGTCTGGCATCTTGGGCCAGATCTCAACAACTTAACAACCGCCCGCCCTCTTCGCTCTCCTCACCAGTCGGACAGGGAATAAAGCATGTGGAGATGGCCAGACCCCTACAGAGAAACACCCGGGGATCAGATTCGTCGTTGGCATGGTTATTCAACCAAACTCATTGCGGGTAAACATCCCCAATCCAACCCATTTTTCCTGGGTTAAACCAAAGTAGATCTACCCCATTCGAAATTGCTATCAACCACTAAAACCAAATGAAAAACATCTAAGAATTTCCGCACATCTGCAACGCTCGAGGCACCTGGATGGATTGAGGCGGTTCTTTCGCTTTTTGTCCTCGTTGCCAGTTTGGCTAGCAGATCCAACTAGGATGCGCCGGAGAATCCGGCAAAGTAATAAGCATCATGCTTGCCGTCAAATTGACATAACGCAGCATAGTGTTGAGGAGAAAAGAACTGATTATGCGAACGAAGCCGAAAACTGACACAGAAACTGGAACTTTGACGACAGTAGAGAGTCGATGCAATGCATCCACGTCGCCTGCTCTCAACTACCATGAACCACCATATACCTGACGACAGACAACAGCAACCCGTTGCCTCCATGTCTTTGTCATTGTCATCTTTATCGTCTTCATCTTTGCCTCCCCACACCTCAAGCGGCGGTGGTGCTGGGAGCCAATCATCCGAGTTTTAGCAATGCGGAAGGTTAGAACCCAGAAAACCCAGAAAATGAAACCCAAAGAAAGTAGCACTTGACAGCTTGAACATGCTAGCACTCCTGTTAGGTATGGATATTTGAGTGTGTTGTTCTTTCATCCGATGTTCCGAGTCTCAACACTGTCTGTTGCTCAAACATCACCAATGGCGCCTATCCAGAGTGCATTTTTGATGAGACAGGACCCTTCTAAATATAGCCATATGGCCATATCCGTGAAATCCCTTCTTTGATCTGGGTGTGTTGGTAACTTTGGTTTGTTAGTGACATAGCGATGTGTCGATGATAATCACCCAAGAAATGTCAGCGATCCTCTCGTGCCAACTACTTCAGTATGCCATTTTTGTGATTGAATGTACAAGGTTGCATCAGGTGATATATCAACTGTCTAATTTTCAGATGTTACTCGAAAAGTTGTTGGTTGTGCTCCAACTTGCGTATCTTTCTGGAATTTCTGCTCTATGTGAAACAAGCACCATGGTACACGAAACAAAACGTGCACAATTTATAGACGATGCTCCCGGTGAAAATTCTTCTGGCAATCGGTTGCGCCAAATGAAGTAATTATCAGTGTCTCCTATCCAACAAGCATCATGCAACTGATATTCTTAGTGATATCCACATTTCGTCTCCTGAATCTCCCCACTCGGTCTTAGCCAAACTTCGCCAAAATCATAAAATTGGTTTGCTGGTGGTCGTTTTCCATCAAAATCAATCATAAATATGATTCTGGTAAAAACACAATCCAATTAAATCTGATGAGATTTGTTGCAATTGTAAACTCACTGACCCATCAAGTTAGGTATTTCATCAAATTTGGATTTACTGGTTCTTTGGGTTTTTTCTTTGGGTTTTTTGTCCATGTCTTTTCAACCGTCCCCAGTAATGAATTAAATTGGTTACATCCCCAGAAAACTATACCTGCATCTTCCAACGTATGTAACATTGCCTTTTCAGGAACTATTGCTGGCGGCATGGTTTCCTGCCTCCGAGCAACTTTTGTATATTTCTGCTTTTGCATGTGTTTGCCGGTTTTGAAACGGCGAACAAAAACCCACGCAACACCGAACCCAAAATATGGACACTGAAACGGAAAAAAAACTGGAAACGGCGAAATTCTGGGTCACCGGCGATAATTATTGCTGTTTCGAATTTCGAGGGATAATTTTGCATATAGTAGGTGGATTATGCAGGTATACTGGTTTTCCATGGATCAAACATGATCAAACCATCAGTTGGTGCCTCGTTTGCTTGCGAGAGGCGCAAACGATACTGCTTCCTGGGTGTTACAAGGGCTCTGGAAAACATGGGAACAAGTGATCTTTCTGGCATTTTTTCACTATAAGACTTATAAGACTATATATTTGAATGGGGATTCAATGGGATCATATGATTCATTTGCCTATCTCTTTTGGGGATGTGGGTGAAACCAACCAACCATGAGATTTTACGCAACAAAATTGGAAGGTTTGGTGTGACCATCCACGCATATTGCATCGGAAACTCACCATTCAGAAATGGCTTCAGAAAAGATGTTCCGGAACTTCCAGGTCTTCAGTATTCCAACTGCATACTTTCTGATCGCTATTAGGGTGTCAAGGTTGTCCCTTTTTTCTGGCGATCATCGTTTTGGATTTTAGGGCCATCCGGGCTTTTTAGCAGAGGACCTTACATGGCCAGAGAACCTTTGTTTGGACCTTACCTATGTGAAAGCAGTACATCTAGGACTTTTGATACTGGTAAACATACCAAAAGACGTCGAACAACCATTATTGTCTTAGGAAAATGCTCCACAAATGGTGGATTTTCCACATCTTGGGTTGCGGGAGGGTAATTTTTGCAGAAAGGGCCTAACAGTTCCCCACCTGCCAGGTGAGGGTCTCTAGATTTTAACAAAGGTGCAACCTTCTTCCGCCTCCTCCTTCTCCTTGTCCTCATCTCCGCTTCCTCTCTCTCTCTCTCTAAGCTGGACGATCAAGCGAGCTCCGGATGCTGTGGAGGGCGCCTGGACCCGAACTCATGCCAGAGAGAAGACCGGATAGAATGCCAGGTAAAATGCCAGAAAGAATGTCAGAAAGAATGTCAGATAATATGCCATATATACTTCCTGATGGTATGTCAGAAATTATGTCAGGATAGTGTGTCAGGGTGGGGACCCCTCGAAGAAAGTAATTCTTAATGTCTGAGCTTTTCTTTCTGGTATGTGTTTTTATTCCAACTACGGCTTGTCGTTTTTGTCAGCGATTTTCCAGAGGGTAACTTGGGTCAAAATGGTCCCCAAGGACGATCGTGGTGTGATGATGGACATGGAATGTGGGGTGTTTCACCCCAGGAGATCCACAAAATTCCACGAATCTTGTGGGGACAAACTCAGTGAACACTCCGTCCCAAACTGGAGGAAACCTCAAAGATATCATGCATCAATGGATATCAATGGTCACAATGACATGATCTTTATGGTAGCCAGTTTTTAAGAGATACCCATGACACATGTTGAGATGAACGCACAAAACCGAACAGTGAAGAATATACAAAAGAGTAAGATGATAAGCAACCAAATTTTGGGGGTTTGAGACCCATTCATACTATTTTACAAGACTCTATAGGAATAGTAGCCATTTGAGGTTTACCATCGTGAACCATGATCAAGTTCAAGCGCGCAGAGTCGATCACAGGGAAGGTGACTAACATGGCCGAATCATGTGGTAAACCCAGCCGAATCATAAGGATTTACACCAGTTACTTGCTGGGCACCGATGCCATTCTGCCCACGAGGCTTTCGGCCTTGGATCGGGTGAAGAGACGATTGGTTTCACCAAAGGAGCTTGAGAAAATGGTTAAAAAAGTAGCTCGCAGCTCAGTGGTGCACATACTGGGAAAATGCTAGATATTCTATAAAAATGGTGCCTCAACGATGGGAAAGAGGCAGGTTGGTAGATTTTTTGCTGTGGTCCCCTTTTTTTCAAATGTGTAGAACCACGAGGGCAAAGTCCATGTGATTTTGAGGTGTTTGCATTGGACTTGTATCTTCCGTCGCAACATCATAAATCTGCAACTCCAGGAATCTGAGTGCTTCAGTTTGGTTCCCCAAAAATGACAAACCATATCTAAGCTATCCATATCTCAACTTCAAAGACCAGTAATGCGGGAGCATATCCTTGCACATCCTGTGCATCTGTGATGAACCTCGAACCGGGCGACATCTTCAAGACAGCTTTGGTCACCTTCGTCACGGATTGTTGCTCCTGCGGGGCAATCGGTTCATCTTGACATGAATCCGGAAAGACTATCATCTGCGACCAAAGGCAAGGGGGTACCTTTATGGAGAATCTCTCAACAAAAATGTAGAGACAAATCAAAATTACAGGGCCAGAAGCGTCAAATGGTTCACCAACTTGGCATGTCAAATGATCCAACTTGGAACCGGATGGCTATGGCGGCAGGTTGAGACAACACCCGCACCTTGGTGAAGGTCAGGGTCACCAGGCGACTCATGGAATCCTTCAGGAAAGGCACTTGCCCCTGGCGTCGGAACGGAGGACATGAAATCATGGAGATCTGGAATTGTGGCTCCATGGATTTCTAGATCCAATGAACTGTCCGTCTTAAACGATCTTAAACGAATGTTTGGGAACTCTGCACCACGTTTGCCGTTTGCCATTTAAATTTTGGTGCCACATCGATATATGATGTAGTATGACAGTCAATTATCCTTGCAAAACAGGAAAGGATGGGAATGTACTGACCAAAAGATGGAGAGGGTTGCTTCTTCATTTCACCCTGGCAGCCTTTCTGGCATTCCAAATCACCAGAATCGAATGGGATGTTTACTGCATCAATCTGCGAAATTTACTTGCTGCTCTTGCTCTGCATGGTCAGTGAAATCAATAGCATTTTCCAGAATCCTGATGAAGACCCAGTCTAGCAGGCCACTAGGAATGCACGTCCATAGTGATAAATCTCTAAACGTATCTGCAAAAAATCTAAGTACAAGGAAGGTTTGAAGCAGCCATGAATATACTGAATAGATGTACTGAATAGATGCTGTGGCTCAAAGGACACACTTTCGGGAAGGTCATTGAACATCCATTGGCTTAGACCGTCTGAGGCTCGGGACCTCGGCTAGGGTGCAATCCAATAAGACTTGGCTACAGACACCAGGCATGGATTACCCCAAGTGTCTCATGAAGGCCATGAAGGCCGTGACGTGTTGGAAAGTGTTTTTGCCTTTAGAGCAATTGGATGCAATTGGTTGATATTGCCTTCCAGAAGATCTTCATGAACATGCGCTGCAACCTTTTTGCTGACAAATCAAGTGCATAGATATGCGCTCACTTCTGGCATTGCAGAAGAACAGCCTGCCATTCTTTCTTTGAAGGCTGCAGCCTGCAGTTTGAACACTGCAAGTCAACGCTGGTTCCACTTGACTGATTCCCAAGGCACTCTCTCCACCAGTCATTGCTATTCAACTCATGCGGGACGTTCAAGGTCTCGATCGTCTCTGTTCATCCAGGCTTTTCCTTCAACAAATCAGCTTCCATAGCCGTTCATGGCTTCATCAGCACATATCGCTTACCAGTGCTCCCAGCAACTATCGAGGCCAGGAAATCAACTCATGTGTCAGTCAGTTGCGAAGTTTGGGATCTACCTCATCTCAGCCATTGCGCGCAAGGTCATCCGGCGCATGGAGGGGCAATGCGGCAGGTGTTCGGAACTGCGAAGTCAAAGGTCGAGGGACCAAGCCGATCAACCCCCGGTCCTTGAAGGTGC
>Ga0126342_10002080_pt1 | contig 30322 bp, 23 predicted proteins | sample Cyp1metagenome_FD_92528 | JGI IMG/M metagenome (GOLD analysis project Ga0126342, IMG submission 92528) | Coral microbial communities from Lord Howe Island, Old Settlement Bay, Australia - Cyphastrea 1 metagenome | ecosystem: Host-associated > Invertebrates > Cnidaria > Coral ...
ATTATGGATGATTATGGATGATTATGGATGATTATGGATGATTATGGATGATTATGGATGATTATGGATGATTATGGATGATTATGGATGATTATGGATGATTATGGATGATTATGGATGATTGTGGATGATTATGGATGATTATGGATGATTGATGATTGATTATACATTGAGGATATTGATATAGATTACTATGGATGTTTTCAATGGAGATGCTCCCAGTGAAAAGGCAGATTTTCTGGGTAGTCTGGGACCGTTTCTACCAAATGTGATTGATGGCGGACCAAAATGAAGACAGGAAAACTAATGGGTTCACCATGATTTACCATTGATGGTCACTATCATGGATTTATCACTGGGGTCTAGCAATAGCCATACAAGCCATACCCAATTTCACCAGTTTGAGGCTTTTAGAATCTCCGATGAGTTTACAACATTGACCATAGCATGTGTTTGCTATAAGCCTTCAAAGACCCCATGAAAATAGTCTGAATGGTTTGCACATGGCCTGGCTCATGTGCAAAAATGATGGAAGCTGAACTGTGGGACCATCTTTTGCATCAGATTGCCACTCCGCGGAAGAAAAGAAACCTCCTAAGCCCACACGATTTCCACATGCTGGATTTGCCAATTGGAACATTCATAAAAATACTGATCATCAACAAATGGGATATACACGAAACACATGGTTCAATGTCTTTAATGAACAGTGCCAGTTTGTGGCTACAGTATCTGCATCAGTGGTCCTGGCAGATCTGTTGGGCCACCGGACGCCGCCGGAGAACGCAGCTTTGGACACGGCAAGGGCTTGCAATCCTGCACAGCTTCGTGTCTTGATTTCAGGGGTTCTACAAAGTGACAAAGTGGGGCCCCCTAGATAGCTAAGTTGGTTTATAAGCCCCAATAACTATGGTTATAAGTACCATAAACCATAGTTATTGGAGTTATTAACCAACTTAGCTATCTAGGGGGCCCCACTTTGTAGTTGATCAATGTTCCCTACTTGGAGCAAAAACTCATGTATCGTAACTGGGTATTTTTAAATATGATGACAACCAGTTCATATTACTAACCTATATTGGGTAGTGTTAAATATATAGCGATTACAACCTATGAAAATTCCTGATCCGAAGTCACCGATTCGTGGCTTATCCCATTCATAAGTGGTGGGGTTGTATATACTACGGTGGTGAAGCTCGGAAGTCGCTTCTGCATCGATCCCACAGAAAATTTATTAGGGATCTCGACTGCAAATATCTCTGAAGTGTTTTGTTCGAGGTCCACCAAACGAAGCGGGGATCAAAATTTGGCAGCTACCGCTGATCTTAGATAGAATCCATCATAACACACTATATTATATATCTATATAAAAATATTAGTAGTAGTAGTATTGTTATTATTATCTATTATTATTATTACTACTGTTGATCCCACCGTAGCATTTTTATCTTTTTAACCACAATACATTTGCCCCTAAACCAAGTCACCCATTCAGCTACTGTTCATCCTGGTTTTAGTAGAGATGGCTCGTGATCACGAAAGCGTCCTCGGCTAAACCGCTGATGCGATCGTTGCAGTTCCTTGGTGCGATCTGCGGCTTGGTGGGGAACCACCACAGGACTTGTTGAATTGAGATCTATATACCCAAATGATCCGAAATGGGGCTGTCCAAAAATGGTTCATACATGTTCATACCCCAAATTTTGTGGATTTGTGGTAGTTCATAGCAATTCCAACTATTCGAATCAGAACGCGGATAGCTTATAAACCGCGTAGCTTTGAAAAGTGTGAAACAGAAGCAGCTCCAAAACAAAAGAGCCTGTATCTAGATCTATGACGTGTTTGGAACATGTGTGGCTACACCAAAGGATCTGAGTGAAATGTAATCTTTCATCCACCGCAGCTTCATGGTCCGAAACCCTAGACATGTTGGCCTTCTACCCGCAAGGATATACAAGTTCATTGTGTTCACCTGAGCATGCTGTATTCAGAAGGCAGTTTTGATAAAATATATTAGCCTGGAAACATCGGGGAACTAGAAGTGGATCCACACCCGGAGGCAAAACAAAATAAGACAAGAGGATCTCCGCGTTGCTCAAAGATATCATTGGCCTCCCCTCCTTGCATTCATTCCCATGGCAAGCTTATATAGAGCGCATCTGCAGCCCTTTCCGTTACTGGGAGCCCAATGACCACGTTAGCGCATCGTGTCATTGTCATCCACTGAGCATTCTGTGGGTTGGCCCAAAGCTCCAAGCTGCCCCAGCACCACCTAGCGAAGTGGCTTGTATGGAACAACTCGCCATGCGCCCCACACCCGGCCAACGGTGTGCAGGGTGCCCACGAGTCGATGCTCGGACAACCCTGTGGGTAAGGCATGTGCAGCGCTTTCGACTGAACATTGCGAATCAAATCACGGATGGCCTACTGCTATGCCATAGCGCTCTCGCTGAGACAAAGCAGCAACAAATTCAGCACCATACAGCAAATATCATCAAACAAACGAAAACTCATCTTGCAGCACTCTGCTCCACGACCCGCAAGTCCCACAAGCGTTTCCTGAGTGCGCAGAATGGGGTCAACAAGCCTTCGCAACAAAGATTCTCACCTCTCCACATATAATCAGTGCAAATAGTGCCGAAATACCATTCCGTCAGCCTTCATTGCGCTTCCTATGTCATCCAAATGCCCTCAGGCAGAACAGAGAGATGCCATGCAATGCTGCGTGACAAGATGTGACAAGAGACAACGCACCGCCAGTATCTCCCACTAAATGTTGCAAACTGCGAGTGGCTATCTCGGGTACAACATATGGACGTATCCTCCAGTGAGCGTTAGTACACCATCCTGTAAAGTCACACAAGCAAACTGCACCAAGTGGATCGAAATGGTGAGCCTCCCCTCCCATGGCAAGCGCAGAAGGAACTTCTGCGACCGACTTGCGGCATATCTGGCCAATGGTTTGTGGGGTGCCCTCAAGTCTATGCTCGGACAACCCTGCGGATAAGGCATGTGCAACGCTTTTGACTGAACATTGCCAGCCAAATCGCGGCTGGCCCACTGCTATGCCATAGCGCTTTCGCTGAGACAAAGCAGCAACCAATCCCTCAACATATGATCAAACGATATCCTGCATCTCGGAACTGAAACGAGGCCAGCTCTGGCAGATTATGCCTGGCAAATGGATCCCGGATGGTCCACGATAGGATCCATCGCTGATGAGAACCCGACTCAAACTCCACCTAATGAGCTTAACCCCCATACACAATCTATGTATAGTCTACTTGCCATTCATCAGGATCTATAATGAATTTCTCCCTAAATTTCACCGGGCCAGATTGACCCTGGTACCGGGTCCCAGGTCCCCTGCCAGGCTCCCTGCTTCGCCAGCAGCTGCCGCACCGTCAAGTTCCTCACGGCAAGGATCTGATGGCCATGCTATCACCGCTATCACCCTCTGACCGGCGGTCAAAATGCTGTGCCATCCTGTTTTGCTGGGAAGCCAACCATTCATTTTCAGGACGGCCACAGATATGTACAGATCAAAAAAGACTTTTTTGGGAGCCCGAAACGGTCAATATCTAAGACCTTCAAACGCCCAAATTGTCGAGTCACCCATGCAGCATTGTTTACCCCATTTCTGCGTACCACAGAAAACTATTCTCCTTCAGAAAAACAGCTCTCCTTAGGTTAGCATTTCAGACAGTGACTTTTGAGTGTGGTGCAACAGGATATTATATGTTTAAAAGCAACTCCATGAAAATGGGCCCATATGACAAACAAAGACAACATATTCGCCACTCTTTGCCCGGAGCAGTAGCAAAGTTCGGTTCAGAATTTTCTACTACTTGTTCCAAGATCATCCAAGATCTATATGGATATGCCACTATACTTGGATGATCTATATATATATATTATAATAGATGATTGTTCCATCATCCAAGTAGTATAATATATAAGATCAATATAAGATCATCCAAGATAATTCTACTACCACTATAATTTTGGATATGCCATCTGCAGCGAGTTTTTCCAGACATTCTCCAATTTCTGCATGGCTTCGATTGGACGACTGGGGATGGTCCGATGGTCCCAAATGTCCCAAGTCACTGCTCTGGGTGAAAAATCCACTCAATGGACTGAGCAGTGTGAAATCAACGAGGGTTAGGTGAAATTCACTGCTCCCATGTCCTGCAAAATTGAAAAACCATTCCAGAATTTGCAGGACAGAAATGATCAAGGGTTAGGTTTTACACCGGAGAAAAAAAAAAACTTGTCTGGATTTTGCTTGGGCCCACAGAATTTGTCAAAACCAAAACCAACTCCAAGATAAGAATGCTGCGCCCCAAATGGGCAGTGCCCAAAACTTTGTGAAATCAGTAAATTACTGGTTGCTATTCACTGGAAAATCCTATACCCATCTGCACCATCCAATATCATCCAATAACTGGTGCTCGAGCCACCTCTGAAAAAAACAAATCGAAACTTAGTCATTGGCTCATGGCGTGGAAATGAAATCATCAGAACATGTTTCAAATCAACAACCAGTCATAGCACCCCAGATAAAAAGCATAGATGGTAGTAGAGTGTTACTAAACTAGAACAGAATATCTAACATGTTTTGTCACGTTTTGTCTCTGTGAGGGTTAGCATATTAGATTTACATCATTTTACATCCCTAATGTTGCTGCTGAATCCATTAACCAACATGTGTTGGTGATATACCGATATACTTATATACCTATTAAAAACTCCCATGTTTGGTGGTCAAATCAACACACGTTTTTACAAACACAACTTATAAAAAATGCCATGACAAACATGTCTTCCCTGCGTTAAACTCACTATTGTTGATGTTTAAACAGCTATAAACCACTACTGGATGGTGGTTTCAACCTACCCCTCTGAAAAATGATGGAGTGAAAGTCAGTTGGGATGATGACATTCCCAACTGAATGGAAAGTCATAACAGCCATGTTCCAGTCACCACCAACCCGATCACCATCATATTCCCATTGTTGTTGGTTTATAGCCTATAATAGCCTATATATATATTCCACTATTAACCATCTCTAGTAACCAATATATCCAAACCACCAAACCACCAAACAGACTATTGACCAGCTATAGTTCCTTAACCAAACAGGCTATAAACCACCAACCAGCTGATGGTCAAAGCTCCTCATGAAGACCTCTGGAGACCCTTGGAATTGAACCAACGCTCCTCGTGAGGCGCTACCCCCAGTCATCAGACATGAAAAAAAAATGTTTTTCCACTATAAACCATCCATTTGGAGGTACCCCCATTTATGGGAAACTCCATATATATTGAAGCTATTTGATGGGTTTAGAATTTAGAAGTACAATTTGCCACTGAATCGATTGACATGATGCATCTTCCAAAGCGATGATGAAAGGAAAGGTTTTCTCAATGTTACTTATTGAGGGCTAATTTACCACCAACAGTCACTTTTCGGACTTTTAGATATATAATGATATATATTTTTATAGGACTTTATCATGTGAAACGTTGGGGATGCTTATTACGCTAGATAAACGATTCGGGGCCGGGGTCAACGGGTCAACCTGTGCAGAACTGATGATCCACAAATGTAGGGTTTGCCCCTGGAATGGGGAACTTCGTTGAGTCGGACATGGGTTGCTGACTGGCCCACTTTAGCTGCTGACTCGATTAGTGACTCAGTGAATGTTCTTCTTCATCTTCATCTTCATCATCATCATCATCATCTTCATCTTCATCATCATCATCACTTTGCATCGGAACTTCAAAGCAACCTTGAAACCACCAAGAATTCCATCCCCGGGGAAGTTGCTGATCCTTCTGCTTGGCTGTTGGTCAACTCCCTACAGCCAAGCGGATCTCATGACTCATCTGGCTGATAAACAAATCACCAACCTGAAGTGGTTGGCGAATTTCCACGAATGTCCCAATACTCAGGGTACTATGTTCCATTATATTCCATTTATATTCCATTTATAGACCAACCATGGCCAACATTTATCAACATAAGCATTTGCCGACGCTCGTTGATCAATCAGGTCGAGCCACCTTGGGTGGGTCCATGGACCGTCACTTCTTCGAAACTGATGTCCGACCTGAGATCCGTCTGGTGCACCATTTAGCTGGGGCACTCGACTTTTTTGGAGTCGCTGTGTAACTATGTGCTGTCCCAAAACACATCATCATTGCTAATCATTAATTATATATATATATATATGTCATGATATGTCGTTATATATATATCACTATATACTATATATCATTACAATGTATATCATTATATATCATTATATATCATTACTATTGATGTTATCACAATCTGGTTGCCGAAGTTTCCATACTCTAAACGCTTGGGAGCACACGCGTTTTTCTCCAATCATGTGCGACTTGTTGCACTGCCCTTGATGGGGGTCATTTCACACCATGGATGACCATCCCGGAGTAATAAACCCTAGAAGAATTCGGAGGCCCAAATGGGTAACCATCTGTGATAATCATGAACAATCTGGTAATCATCATGGATATCCATGGATATTTGGATATATATATATATACATCCTCAAGATCCTCCTTGCGATCAGGTTCTAAGAGCCCTGCACAGCTGGTGCGGGCTGTGCTTTCCCTCGGCAGAAGGGATTGTTCTCGGGGTACGAAGCCATCACAACCTCAATGCACAATGCATTGAAGCCAGTCATGATTGTGGATGGGAACGCAACCAACTCACCAACAAAAATAACATAGACATATATATATATACACCATATAATATATATATATATAATAAATATCTATATATATATATATATATAATTATATATAATCATATATATATAATCATATATATATAATCATATATATATATAAATGTACCGTGCAAAAGATATGTTTGTGAAGTTTGTATGGCCTGCTTAGTACTGGATTATCCCATTTATATCTCCATTTCTAAATGGGCCAACGATTCACCCCAGTTCCATCAGACCCCAGGTCATCGCCCAGAAACCAGTGCTCCACGCGCAGTGGCCAACACCTCGCGGCGTGAAGGATAGCCGGATAGGAGATGGGGGAAGTCAAATGGTATGTGTCTCGACCACAATCATGGGGATAAATTGACCAATCATCTCCAAGATGCTCATTATTATTTATATATATGCATATTTATGTGTATATGTGTGTTAATATCTACATGGTATGCTCCACCAATTAGTATCAATAAACATGATAATGGTTGCAAATAATCATGTGCATTGTAATATCATATACATATATATATATATATGTTAATACATCATACATTATACGTTATACATTATACATTATACATTATGTATTATACATTATATATTGTATATCATATATCATATATCATATATTAAATATTAAGTATTATATATTACATATATATGTTATATTACATATATATGTTATATTACATATATATGTTATATTACATATATATGTTATATTACATATATATATATATATATGTTATATTACATATATATGTTATATTACATATATATGTTATATTACATATATATGTTATATTACATATATATGTTATATTACATATATATTCTTGGAAAACAACTCATCCCGAACTTGTTGTCTACCCCTACCATCCACAGCCCTGGTATACGTACCATCAAACATAATTCATAAGGCTGATAAAGTGTAGCGAAGCAAGCGTCCAACATATTATATTATTAAACTCACGTGCGAAAACAAACGACTACTATACGTGAAGATTCTCGATCAACGTCAGGTTCTTGATACTCATCATGGCAAGGTGACGTATGAAGGTGTTGGTCACTGATTCCATACATGGTGGTGGATGATGATCTCTTTCATGACATGGCCAATATTCCGCAGATTTCATTTGCAGGTGGCAAGAGTCCAGATGGTTTCGGTCAGGACATTGTACTTTGGAAGGGAAACAGTTCTTTCATTTGCAGTCAAGCAAGGGCTGGTTTGGGAGGTGCTGAATTCACGTAATCTCTACTTTGTTGCCCGGCACGTTCCTCATCATTGAAGCAAAGCACTCATCTAAGACCAACTGCCATTGTAATCCTACACATGTTGGCTCCAACACCTCACATTTGTGGTTACTATGAACCATACCCCAATACCGCCAATGCCTTCTGGCAATCTAACATAGCCATTCCAACTAATTAGCCATGGTGAGATAACCCTTAGATAGTGATTATATATGATTATTTGGAATTATGATTACGTAAATAGATTGAAATCTACTTAATTAAATAATCTTAAATACCATCTAGTTATGACTAACATAGCCATGGAAAGATCCACCATTTTTAAGAACGGTAAACCATCTATTTCGATTAGGGCCATCTATACCATGGCGAACTGTTAGTCATAACCAGAGGGTAACTATTATTAACCATAGATTATCCATATAGTAACCATGGATTAACCATATATTTACCATATATTACCATAGATTTACCATATATTACCATGATCAATCTCTAGTATTTGGATCAAGGTTCCAAGCCTTTCGCTATCGTAGAAGTTGGGCCCTGGCGCCCTGGCCTCCAACTTCCGGACCTGAATCCGTCGCACGAAGCCCCCCCGGGATGAGCCCACCTGGCCGGATTTTTCGTGGAACTGGGCGGAACTTGGGGAAATCTGGACATATCTGGAGCATTTTAGTTGTTGACGGGATGTGATTTTTGTCCGATCCAATTTGAGATGAGGAGGATATCCATACTATCCATGTATCGTAACACCCTCCAGAAGTAGACATGTTTTTTCTGTTCTTGCAGAATTTTAAGGGGTTGCTATTGTATATCGATTTTCAGACTCTCACAGGGTTGTAAATGGTCATACTAACTGGGCTACATTGATTGTGTATATCCATGATGTGTAATTACACTTACTGCGCTGTATATATGCTGATTGCTCCCTGCAACAGGGATATAGAAGATTCCATGGTTACATATGGTTACATACATTCTGTAGTTCCTGTAGTTCCTGTCTAGTCATACCAAATTTCAGCCACCCTTTAGGCATTGAACACCACTGGAGGGAAACCCGAGCAGACTTCTGCAGCTCAAAGGTATCCCAAGGTGATCAGAAAGGCGTGACTGGGGATCAACCACGAACATCCGCAAAGCAACAATCTATTGGTGAAAAATATCCACTACTCAAATTCAAAATAAAAGTCTCTTAGCTAAAAAGTGAAACCTCCATGGAAAAATTCATGACAACTATATAACTATGTGTTTTATCAAATCCACATGTTTCTTCGTGTCACCCCCATTCTCGGCGGTCAACCCGTAACAACCACCGCACCACCGCGAGTGAAACGCCTTAATTTCGACCGCCACGCCGGCATTGAGCACCTGACAATCTTCGATGGTCACATCCTGGACCTGGCCAGACGGATTTGCTTTGCATAGCCAATAATTTATTGTATTATATTATATTATATTATATTATAATATGATATAATATGTTGATGGCTTCATTTTTTTCTAAAAACATATCCCCGTGGTATTCCAAGCAATACAAGTATCACTTGCTTCCAGAATTGGATATCATATGATGTAATATTAACATTACAGTATCATAATCCCCAATATATTATAGTCCCCAATAGTTGGATATAATATGATAAGAATCCCCAATATATCAAGGGTAGTCCCAGTCATATCCCAACTGAGATGCCGGGCGCCCCCAGACATCTCTGAACCGATGGTGAAGGCAGCGGCATTGCAACCCCTGACACAGGGAAGAGACGAGCTAAGTCTCTGTTGAGTGACAAGTATAGATATATTATATATAGATATATTTAATATATATATATATATAGCAGTCTTTGCACATATTGTATTTGATTAGATCTATATATATATCATTCAAGAAGTTAGAGAAAGGTATGGGAACAAAACCATTTATCCCATACATAGCTACACTCTCCCATAAGTCTGAAAAGGTGGTGGCAACAACTTCCTCTTCCAAGCTTCCAAGCATGATTCAAGGGGAGTGGGAACGTGATCAATGTTTACAATGCCACTGAGAATGTATATATATATATATGTATATATATGTATGTATGTATGTACGTACGTAGGTAGGTAGGTATGTATGTATGTATGGATGGATGGATGGATGAATGAATGAATGAATGAATGAATGACTGAATGAATGAATGAATGAATGAATGAATGAATGAATGAATATATGAATATATGAATATATGAATATATGAATATATGAATATATGAATATATGAATATAAATATATATGAATATATATATATGAATATGTATATATATATATATATGAATATGTATATATATATGTATATTTACACGGTATCACCATCGAACACTGGGATGAACTACTAGTGAAAGATCTGGGGCAAAATAAACTAGACTCCCGTTGTTCGGAAAACATTGATCCATGATATGTTCAGCTATTTTTTTGACATTTACCAAACCAACTCACCCAAGTTGATGAAATCCTATCAACTACTTACTGTAATTTGCCTATACATAACCATGGGTCCTATATCATTATTACAATGACTATGATGACTATTACTCGTATGAATAGTATGAATATGTTTGTTTATTATTTAATTGCCATCTTGTACAAGACAATAAGGGAATAGGAAAAATTGAGTTTGACACTTGGAATGTAAATGAAATACAGCAGAGCCACCCAATTCAATCCAATCTACATCAGTGATCAAACAAACCAAACATGGACGCGACGACATTTCTCCGCGTCCCTCAACGCGCCTTGTTTGCCTCACTGTGACGCGACGGATGGTGATGTTCTCGGATGCAACTGCCAGGTCACGCCTTGAAACAAGGAACTGAAAGAACCAATGCAGGGTGAGTTCCTAAGTCACTTGCCGAAAAAAAATCATGTTGGGTGGATAATCTATGGAGAAATCCATGTGTCATTTTATGTGTTTCTGTATGTTTTCATTTTTCAGACACGTGTGTTTTCATGATATCAAACCATTAAGATCAGCATTCAAGCTACAAACATGGACGGTGACTTGCTCACAATTTCAACATATTTCAACCCATCCAACTTCCGGCAGCTCTTTATCTTGGGAACCAAACAACGGAATTTTAATGATGCTCAAGCAACGCGCCACAAGCTCGAATGGAGAATTGGAGAATCAATGAAAAATCATTTATCATCCCCTCATTTTTTTCTGGCGCAATGAGGGGTCAATAATGGGTCATAATCACCCCTACACAACTAAAGTATACTAAAGTTCAGTATCATTATCATATACAAAGGTAGTTCATGATTATTATTATCTAATGGGTTATAATCACTCGTATATAAAGGTAGTATAACTCCACACACAAATCTACAGGATCGAATTGGTATTTTGGACACTGCTTAAACAATTTGCCATGATTCACTTATGGCTTACCAATGACGATTGTAATTTACTTCACCATCTGGATCCAAGAATCCAAATCATCTTGAAATGGTTGAAATCACCATTTCCGTTCACCAACTACTTGACTATATACATAATATATATATATAGTTATATTTTTTTTTGACTTAATGTCCTACATCTGATCTTTCATGGCGCTCGCGTTCGACCAGGATCCCCGGGCCCGAAACAATCCCATCCGCTCTTCATGGCGATGGCGTCGTCGCCAGTCTGCAAATACGAGTCCTCCACGGGGCAGGTGGCGTGGCAACGGCGCAGCGATCTTGCACTCGAGGAAATATGAAATAAAAAAAGATATTTTTTTAATATGGATTTAATGTACTTATGATTAATAATGGATATATGAATAATAATGTACTTATGATTTTTCAATATGGATTTAATGAGGAACTATGATAAAACTTGGCTCAAAAATGATGGAAAACTTAAACACGACATGTTTTCTTCAACCAATCTGAACATGGAAATGTAATCTAACTTGGGACCAAACGGCCCTGAGTAGTTATGGAAACCAATTTGCCAACACAATTTATACATATAAATCCATGATAACAAGCTGGTTCACAAGACAGGATATATAAATGTGTACAGTAATATATGATAACAACCCCCAAGATGGTTGACACGTAAAACCCTAGTTACTATGGATTACTTTCTACCGTTTTGGTGGTTACTCCCCAGTAAACTAACATAGCTGTGCAAAATGGCCCATTTATTTATCAACGATTTACCTATATTAGATATTTATATATCTTAAAAACAGTGTTTTCCATAACTCACTCACAGACTCGGTACGCCGTGAGCTCCAACAAGATGAACAGCGATCAGTGGAGCAGGTGGTCAGCAAAAAAACCTCAAAATATTCCCAAACAAAATCAATTGTCGTTGCAGATCAGAAGCAAGGTGGCTCTGTGCAGCATTGTTGGACACAAAAGCGATACGCATAAGGCATCTGTTCTGGAATCCATTGAGTTGACACTGAACAACCGACACAAGCAGCTTAGGCTGGTAGCTTGGACTCAAAGAACGATTTGCAAATCTGTAACTTGCGAAGTGTTGTCAACAAAGAATGTCGCCAAACTTTTTGCAACGCCAAAAAGTCAGCTTCAGCTGTAGCGATACGACGTCCTAGCTCGTCTCCTGGTAAGCCATCATGACTAATAACGGTACCAAGGTACTTCAGGCCCAATTTCGGTTGTATGTGTATATCAAGGTATTCAGGTCCAGTTTTCCCTATAATTATATATGTTTGCGTTTGTGGATGGATATTTTACATGGCTATAGCGGCTAAAGCTGGGATTTCAAGCCTGACCCTGACAGGCCTTTACTAAAGACCAGCAAGACACCCTGGCATTGCTAATGGTGGTACTGTTATTAGCTAATGCAAATTGTACTAAGGAAATTTTACCAATGACCATTGCCAATGGATATACAGAAAAGATGGGGCTTCAACTATGAATTTGGGATTGAAACTGCCAAGCGGCGTGCGGCTGAGACTGCAATTGGCGTAATATGGCGTAATTCCCCAGAAAAAAATCTGCATCCAACCTTCCATCCCTTCTTACCCCGTGTTTTTTTACGCAACGGCCTCAATGAGAACATGTCTTGAGGAATCGGGGTTCACACCATCTGTGTTGGTGGGCCGCACCAGAGGCGCCCACCTTGGCCGAAACGAAACATGTTTTGATGTTTTTTGTGCAGGATCAAACCGCGGAAATTGCGTGTATATGATAGGTATTGCATATTAAACGTATGATAATTATTCTGGTAACATTCTATGCAATATTGTATGTGATAATTATAGGACTATATGATATATATATATATATATAATATTGTATGTAACTTTGGAGAATCCGCACTAAAATCCCATGGCGATGTGCTGAAAACCTAAAACACATATGAGATCTGAAAGCCTGCATGGCTCATAGGATATGGCTGTGTCCATCAAAAAATGAGACCCCAGTGGCCATCAAATAGGTGTTTCCATAGACATGGGTACTCCAATAGCTGGACGGTTTATTTCATGGAAAATCCATCTATAAATGGATGATAACTGGGGCCACTGGGCGTAGCCTTCAGGAAACCTCCAAATATATCGTGGTTCAAATTATTTCTGCGTAAGTTTCTCAGCGACTGGATCTTGGGGTACTCTAGTTGCAGATAGCTCCCCGTCATTTCCCCCGAAGATCAAATACCTCCCCATTAACACAGGAGCCCAGAAAACAGGGCACCACTGAATCTGGGGTACAGGAGCTCTTTCAAATCGGGGATCATCATGGATCACCGGATTACTGAGAGACTGAGAGTGATTGGATGTATGCCTATTGAACTGTATATACCCTGCAGTAAATTAACATAGACCCCGGCAGATAGGGGTTGGAAGATTAGTTTCCACGAAAAATTGGTGATTTTCAGGGTCGATGTTAATTTCACAGGAGGTAAATGTTCTGATGAATACAACTACATCATGATCTTATCAATCCTAGTTGCAAATAAACCCATACAGGAAGGGCCCTGTAGGCTATTGTTGACCCAGGAGTAGTAAACCACCAGTTGTGGTTCGTAGGGTGGTTACCAACTTTAACAACAAGTTTGCACTATTTGAGGTACCATTCTTGGTTAGGGGTTACGAATTATAAAAGCAATCCCAAAAACATACAAAAAAAGTTCAAAACCCGAAAAATATGGTGGACATCTGAAAAATACCCTCTGGTAAACTAACATAGCTATGGAAAATCACAATTTTTAATGGGAAAACTCACTATAAATGGTCATTTTCAATAGCTATTTTGACATAACCAGAGGGTATATGGTGGACATATCATCGTTCCCATCCAACACCTCAAGCCCAGGGATGCGGCGAACAAAAAACTGTGCTTCCCCAACGGATCGATCAGAATGGTGAGGAACTGGACGGTCACCTAAGGCGATCTGAATTTGTATTTTCATAGCTGGGATATATTGAAAATTTTAGAGATATTAGATGATATTAGATGATATTAGATGATATCAGATGATATCAGATGATATTAGATGATATTAGATGATATCAGATGATATCAGATGATATTAGATGATATTAGATGATATTAGATGATATTAGATGGTACTAGATGATACTAGATGATATTAGATGATATTAGATGGTACTAGATCATATTAGATGATATTAGATGATATTAGATGGTACTAGATGATATTAGATGATATTAGATGATATCAGATGATATCAGATGATATCAGATGATATTAGATGATATTAGATGATATTAGATGATATCAGATGATATCAGATGATATTAGATGATATTAGATGATATCAGATGATATCAGATGATATTAGATGATATTAGATGATATCAGATGATATTAGATGATATTAGATGATATTAGATGATATTAGATGGTACTAGATGATATTAGATGATATTAGATGATATCAGGTGACATTAGATGATATTAGATGATATTAGATGATATTAGATGACATTAGATGATATTAGATGATATTAGGTGATAACTGGGAAAATGATACGGATACTGTGGATGGTTGTGAAATCCGATAAACCACCAATAGGATGGTTGAAACCCGAAAAAATGGGATGTTTTTACCACCGTTTTCAACTGGAGAAGGATTTCGCAACCATCCACCGTAGCTATGGAAAATGGCCCATGTATACTTGATTTGGCTTTGAAAAATGGTGATGTTCCATTGTTTTTTGTATGTCTACCAGAGTGTATCACTAATTTGTTGGGAACCGAGTTCATAGTATGGTAAACCCTGCCATTAAACCTACCATGACTGGGGATAGATTATAATGATTACATCATTCAAATTTAAGTGGTGATGTTTGGGATGGCTTGTTATTGGGCTTAGCACATTAATTATAATCATCAGAAGTATTAAGAAGGTTGTTCTTAATAGGGCCTGACCCAAGCATACAAGGGGATTCCCATCCATATCAGGATATATACAACCAGCCCAAAATAGGGATCAATGGTTAATGGAGATACACATATATATATATTATATATATAACCCCTCAGATTAGTAATTATGATTATAAATATTATATATTAATAATGATGTTCCCCATCGACAGTGAATCATTATATAGTTGTAGTTGTGTATATATATATTATATATAATCTATCCAGATTAATGGGGAATTATGTGATGGGGAATTATGTGATAGCGATTCTCGCATCAAGGTGCTGCCCCAGAGATAAAGAAGTTCGGCCAGTTGGTTAACAAGTAGGTCAGGGATGGGTAGATGGCCGTTGTGCTTCGGCCAGGGTTTCATGGCTGCATCTCATTGAATGCAACATGTTCCACCCCAGCCAACTAGTACTAACTAGGGTGACTTGGTAATTAAGCTGATAATTGGATGAGTTTACAATGGTGTGTAAATACCAATGGTATATAATCATGTTTAATTACTGATACCACTTGGGCGGGTATATGTACTTCCTTTATAAAACTATAGTATCAACTGGGGTGTACCAGCAGAAACATGGGCGTTTCCCTCTGGGAAAATGCACGTATTCGCATCGCCAGAAATGTACCGTCCAAAAGCCGGGGTTCCTGAGGTGGCAGGAACTGAGGGGGGTGACCATCCCAGGTAAATGCTCCACAAATGGCGCGCGTTCCATATAAACTTGTTGGTTTACAGAAGGTGAACCTATACTAACCCATGTTAACCTGGTTAAACTTGCTAACCTATACTAACTATAGGTGAAGCTATACTTTCCATATAAACTTGCTAACCTAAGTTTAACCTGGTTTGAAACACCGACAGCAAGACTATGCTGCTCAATTTCTCAATGGGAATTCCACTTTTGGGGTGGTTTGGGAGAAAATCTACAGGAACAGCTGAATTTTGAGGTGCTGTGTCATCAATGATGTTTGCTTGTACAAAAAAATGTTTGGAGATCGGACCCATTGAGAATCCACAGGCCTTCTGAATCGCCACTCAAAACGGTTTCACGTCTTTTTCAGCGTACCATGTTTTTTTCGCCCCAAAATGAAGAGAAACCACTAATTGTAGGACCACAGGGGTCTATAGGCCAAGTTCTCTCTAGAATGAAAAGAAAAGAAACCATTTGGATCCGTTTGGTGATTTTTACACAACCATACTCAGCTCTCAAGCTGGTCGATAAACTGAACCAAAACACTTCAGACACGTTTCCTCCCCCTTTGCTGCACATCAGTCAATTAAATTAAATTAAGCTATATCGCCTCAAGCCATAGCTTGTTCAGAAACGATAGATGGGTATTTTGTACGTCCTGCACCCCGTGCATTGCACCCCTTTCCCTCCGCACGTCCTGATAGTAATGTTCCGGATGAGAATGTCCTGCGCACAAGGGGGCTCCCATCCGCATGTCCGCAGCCGGGCTTCGCCGGCAGTTGGTATGTCGATAACCAAGCTGCCACCTAACCCCAAATATGTACCTGAGCCCAGGAAGGGTTGCACCAGCCTGTGTCTTGACACACATAAGATGGACCAGCCGTATGGATGTGTAATGAAATCAGAAAAGGAACAGTAAGGAACTGGATACCCTCTGGTAAACTAACATAGCTATAGAAAAATTGCCCCTTTAAAGTTGTTTCACCTACTAAACATGGTGGATTTTTCCATGGTTTTTTGTATGTTTTTTGTATGTTTGCCAGAGGGTAAATGAACAAATAACTTCGTTGCGACGTGCGGTACTCCTCGGACTCCTGGAACTGGATGGCATGCGGTCGTCCAAGCAACGGCTCTTTCAACCAGCGCCTCGGTTAACGGCCAGCGGTGGAAAGGCGAGATGCTTGCAATTTGTGTCTGAAAATGAGTGAAAAAAACCCGGAAGATTCATGATTTATGGGAAATAATCATGAATAATCCCATCCCCTAATATAAAGCACCCCTATTCTATGGTTCTAAAATACCCGGAATATCAAAAGTATAGCAGCATAGATTTCTAAGCCCTCTGAAAAAGGGTTACGAGATGCGAAATTGCGTGTTATTATCCAATGGTTTTATGGAGAAACTGATGATGAACTCATTGGCCAGCGGATTTTGGAGGACCCTATTTCAAGACAAACGATGGGCGTTTTTTTTTTGCAGCCATGGTTACAATGGGTACAACAAATTCATACCATTGACTAACCAAGAGATAAACCTGGTGGGATTCCAACCATTGACTAACTATAACGAAGCGCCCCTCACAGTCTCATCGCTGAAAAAAAAAAAACTCGATTTGGAATCAAGCTTGGCTGTAAAAAAATGGTGACAGCAACCAGCAACCAGCAACCAGCAGATTCAGAAATTTCTTCGGAAAGTTACTCAGACTATCAACCACAATTCGCCACATTGCTACCATACAATCAAGGACCCCGGCGTCCACCATTCAGCTCCACGACCTAGGCAGGGCTTAGCGTTTGAGACATTGCAGTTTCAACAAACACCCCATCAGAAGGCATGACATTCATCAAATCGACGTAGTGATTTCAATAATTTCAGCGATTTTATGTACTTTGCAATGCTTCAATGACACCTATATGAAGCAAAAAACGGAAATAAACATGTACAAAACATACATCTCGCAGTACCTGATAGGCCGTTTGACGTCGGCTCGGTCAGGTCACGTAGGTCATGACGTCGGCTCGGTGGGTCGTGACGGATGTAGGACGCTACGGCGGTGAAATGGGACAAACACTTGGTGGATGACCCGAAGATGGGGACAGCCATGGGGGAAACCACGCAGGTGCAACTCTCAGCCCTCATGAAAGTAGGCTTACTGCAAAGGCAGTTGCACCTGCAGTGGCAGGTGATTCTTCAGCATGTTTGCGGTGGAGGACACTCTGCACGTAGTATTATTGAATACGACGCGAAGAGTGTCCTGCAAGGCTGCATGAGTGGGTTCAAACACGAGCTATCCTACACCATGATGGTGACGCAAATGAGTCACTCCATTTCAATCCTAAAAAGTCGGTCCTTGAAGATTCCTCCTACAAAGCCTCCGAGGCCGTAGCTTCCGATCGATTCTTCTTGTATGGCACTTAAGCGAGGACGAGTGTAGCCGCTCCGATCACTATAGCCACCACTATAGCCACCTTCATCGGCTCGGACGGCATTGCATTGTCCGCTTGGGAATGGGTGATGATGCTTGAACCTGTTTGCTTTCACGGTTTCTGGAGAACAAAGCCTCATCAAATCGTCAATTGCAATACCTATATCCAAAGCTTCAAGAGCAACAACAAATCATCCCCTCACTCAAACCAAACGATGAAGTGAAAGTTAGCATCAAATAATCTCGCCAAAACTCTCCCTCAAAAAACATCAACAGCACCAATGAAACATTGAACCCCAACATTAAAGAACATAACAACTGAACAATGAACATATACTCCCCAGAACCCCTGTTTTACCATGTTTTTCCCCATCAGATACCTGCCATGTGCTCCCCAAATGAACCGCCATCACCCTGGGTTGAACCGCCAAGTGGCCGTCGATGGTCCCATTCTCCCCGGTGATGCTCACATTGCGCACCTAAAAATCTGATCGGATCAGGATTCAAATGACATGCAGATGCGAACCTCAGAATGAAGCTGTAAAACATATTGATACATATACGTGTATATATACACTATTACATATAATATTATATATACACACCATTTATATATTTAAATATATATATATAGATATATTGACCACAGCTGTTTGATGTTACATCTCGGTTTCGCAACGAAACCGATTCCGAAACCGATCCAGATACTTTTTCATGGTGGATAAAGCCGGCACGCTGCGACGCTCGGATCCCACGGTGCCACGTGCCTTATCTCCCCAGAGCAAGGGCTGATACCTGGTGGAAAAACCGCCAGTGAGACCAGTCGTGACTCATGCGAATCAACTTCTGAATGGAGTTTCCAGATTTATGAATAGGATATCCTGTACAAAATAGGTTGTTTCACAAAAAAAAACCTGACCTGTGAAATCATGGTGAAGGGTCCTTTTTACTGTAACATTCTGGATCATTGGGTGTATTAATAATAGCAAATATTACAGATATATATATAATATGTCTATGCATATTCATTGTCACAGCTTAAATGTCGGTGTCATTGAAAAGCCTAAAAATCCTAAAAATCATCAGGTAAATTCTTGGACGTTTATATACCCAAGACCCCAGGAGTCACGTCAATCCCGTCGCATGCAGAATACCACAGGGCAGCTAGTTGATCCTTCACTCACTGGATTGGTTGAAGGTAACATTTACAGAAACATTTAGAGAAAATCCCTATATTTGATGGGTGTGATGGGAAAAGCATGGAAAACCCATTGTTTCCTGTAATGTTCCCTTTAACCAATCCAGTGATTCACAAAATTCAATCCGCCTTGGGATGGCATCTCGTAGATCTGCTTGGCTCCGCAAAATGCCCTGCGGCATTTTAAAAAAAAACTCAAAGCTAGCGGTAGCTCAAAAAATTGAATTGACCTGAGGTTTCTGAATGGTTTAAAACCCTCTCAATCTCATTCCCCTCATATTAAGGTACATTAAATGCATTTAAACATACTCCCACATTTTTTGCCATTCAGAAAATCAATAGACCCAATAGTAGAGAAGGGTTTCTAGGGGGTATGAACTTTATGGAGCTGAAAGGGAGATCATCATCATCATCATCATCATCATCCCATAGGGATGGGAACGAAAAACATACAACCGACACTGGCCCAACCGCATAGTGGGGTGGATCCAAATTGCCTGTCTTTGTCCAAAAAACAAAGCAGTAAAACGTTTCAGACACAAATGCATCAGAATCACTAATGAACGTGAGTATCTAAGGTGAAGGCATGATTCTCTGGTTGGTGGTTTCAACCCCTCTGAAAAATAATATTAGTCAGTTGGGATGATGAAATTCCCAATATATGGAAAAAATAAAATTCATGTTCCAAACCACCAACCAGTTCTTAGATTCTTATATATATATTATCATGGATTCTCATCCACAAACTTATGACACCGCCACTCCAAAAAGACTGCCACAAAAATATCAACCCCATTTGGCATCTGGCCATATATCTGTCCAGCAGTTTTCCCAAGATCTCCAGCATTTATCATGGATCTTGGATGCCCTGAAAAAACATCTTCACTGTCTGACTTTCAGATATATCATGATATATATATAGTATGATATATATAATATGATATCTTTTCTTGCTGGAATGCTGGAACATCAGGAACATCAACAATTCCAGGCAGTAAACGGACAATTCTCCTATCCCTTCAGTAAGCTTTACTCTGTGTACGTCTGCTGAAAATGCCTCCCTCCGTGCTGTCTCTTCCGACACTGGCGGACCTGCGATGCGGACATCTGGAAGGACCACAGTGAAGCAACGAAACTGCCATGCACCATGGAGGTCTGGATATCGCAAGAATCATGGAGATTCATGGAGTATCTGTACGTCCCAAATCTCCAAACAACGCAGATAGGAAATTTGAAACATCAAACACGAAGAAAACTTAAATGGGTATGGGTCAATACCTATAGATACATTTTTAGTGGGATGAACATCCATTTACCAGCTATTTTGGGGTTCACTAGGTACCAGGGTTTTGACCCATCCCCAAATGTTGTTCAACCACTGCACTCTTGCAAGTCGCCGCGGCAAAACATGGCGCACCCCAGGAGGGCAAAGCTGGAAGGACCTTGGCGCTTTCAAGGGTGGGCCCCTAAAAACAAAACCAAAAAACGGCCAAGATGGTAGGAGTCATATAAGGGTACCACATATGCTAACTGATTAAACAAATGGATGGGATCATTTGGGATCCAACCAAAGTTGAATTCCGCTCGATTGGTGCGCGTCATTGTGGTGAAAGCCATAGATGAACATATCAAACAAATGGATAGTGACGTTCAAAATCCCCATTTTGGTGGATTCATAATAATGAAACAAATTCACCTGCGATGGGCAACGTATTTTGTTGGGGATTTAATTCGCAAATACACCACTCTTATCCAATTTTAACAAACAAGAAAAGTAATGGAATGATACTACCATAGGGAACAGAATCGCCAACAGTTGAAACTCTAAACACCAAGAATTCATAAAACTCTCGGTGGTGCCGCCACTACACACCAGGGAACCAATCTAGCCTCTGAAAATAGGGTACCAAAACACTCGTGTATCATCATGTTGCAATCAAAATAGGGATTTTCAGACACACTGAAGAATTTTTGGGTTGATGATATGCCCAAGAACGAACCCCACTTTTTTTTCCCTAAGCCATATCCCAATCTGTTCATGATAATCCCAATCATCCCATTAGACAAAACGGACCAACAGGATTTCCGGTTAACACTGTTTCAATTCATGAAATGGACCCCAAAATCCGGGGGGCATCTCAAGGGATTTATCTGCCCTCTGGCAATCAAACATGACAAACATGACAATCCGATGCATAGATGATGTTCCCCACTCAATTGCCATTTGTAATAGACTTCTCAGCCAGCCATGTTTGATTGAGGGTAAATCATAGGGATCATCGTAATCCTTGAGCTTCGGTTGCGACCAAACTCTGCTAGTCACACGCACAAGTGTCATATTTGCCATTCAAATCATCGACCCACACGTTCTATCGTTCTATCGTTCTATCGTTCTATCGTTCTATCTATCTATCTATCTATCTAGTTTTGGGCACTGGTTCTGATTCTCATTACGACAATACCATGGGACTCAAACGGTTCATGACAATACCACCGGAGATATACAATTGGAGTCAGATGACAGGTCCATCTGTGGTGCCAAAGTTGTGATCCTCATCTGGTTGATTTTGAGCCCCGCTGATGACATTCTCAGCAGGTAGTATCACTTTCAGATTGTTCGATCACTTGCCTCCATAATGCTGTTGTTCAGAACTAATGTCGCCATATCAACCCACATGTTTCCCGCGGTTTCCAATGAACAAGACATAGTAAAATCAGGGCCATTACCTTGGAAATTACTACTGTAGCATTCTCATTCCCAGAATCATATCCAATAAATACCACATATTGAATTCTTAGTTTATTGAATTCTTAGTTATTACTATTATGATTATTATGATTATTATGGTGATTGCTATGATGATGATTACGACTACAATCATTATGATGATTATAGTGATTTTTGAAGTTTAAAGATACAATAATCACAACAATCATCACAACGATTCCAAACGATTCCAATAATTTTCAAAACAAAAAGTGGTTTCTTCCTGGTTCTCAGAATGATCATTATCATTATGATCATCTTGTGGTTTTAGTGGGTAAATGGGTAAATCATCCACAAATGGGTAGTGTTCATTCATTTTCCGTGGCGATGTTAAATTTCCAAAGGGTACCCCCCGGTGATTCATCGGCAGCAAATCATCGAACTCAATTGGGGGTCCTAGTCGTCAGATCCCCGTCACCATGGCTTTCAAGATGTTTCAATACAGTGGTCATCCATGACTGGATGATTTGGATACAAATTAAATGGGAATTTCCATGTATTTTTTTGGGTATTTCCATGGCCCATGTATTTTCATAGGAACCTCCGGGCCATCGTCATCCCATCACCATCCCAGTCCGCCAAAGCAAAGGCGCCGGGAGCTGTGCCATGGCAGTGTCCGCCACCAAGGTAGCGCCAAAAGACAGCCACAGCACCTGCGGTGAAAAATGGGGGCCCCGGAAGCCCCTTCCAATCTCCAATCTTACTGCTGGTTGGTGCTTTCAACCAGACTGTTGGGATGATGAAATTCCCAACTGAATGGAAAGTCATAAAATTCATGTTCCAAACCACCAACCAGGTAATTACTCAATGATATTCAATCATATTACTGAAAGATACTGTAATGTTGCATAAAAAATATCTGAAATATTATTGAATGTCATACAGTAATATGATAATTATTGAAGGTCTTTTAAACCAGAAATTACCCTAATTACAATGACAATGTTGAATACATGTCGGTAATACTATTGTTATCGGATATCTCATATATCACAGCTACTATCGGATATGGTTATTGAATAACTTGTGGAAACTGACCGGAGATAGATATCATATAATAATAATCATATATATATATATATATATATCACACCTGATCTCATCAAAAATCCCAATGGTGGATAACTAACTTGGTATTCAAACGTGTGTGTGTGTACATATAAGTATATTTATATACATGTATATGTTCCAGTAGTCCCTAAACCTATGATATTGTCAAATATTGAAACTATCATATATATATATATGTATATATATAGGGACCTTTTAAAATGATAATATAGGTATACTATGAATATACCTAAACTAATTATTATACTGGGATATACTGGGGACCTGTCCCAATTATTTTTTGACCTTCCTATCTCGAGGCGCACCAGGTGACTGGTGAGATTGACAAGTCGTACGTACCACGTGCCCGGCCTCGGAGTTTCGCTTGGGAAACATCAAGGGGTGCCAGTGACGGCCAGTGACAATCTAAAGTCACTTTCTAGTGATTCTAATGGTTAAATGTAGTGGTTGAATGGGTTAAATGGATTTAAATGGTGGTTCATAGCGGTAAACCTCGCCTACAGGCCTACAGCTCTTTTTGGAGGCAATGAATGGAAAGCTGGCCGAAAATTCGAGAACGTTTGCCAACAAAAGAAAGGGCATTCACCAACAGAGAAAGGAGATACAGCAACAAAAACGGAGTCATGGTTGCCAAGGATTTGAAGCAACCAAAACGGGCTTGGAATGGCCTGGAATAAAGCAATGTTCGTACGATTTGAAGTCACCAAAATGGCGATTTGACCACCAATACGGGGATACTGACCCAGCAAATAAGGGGATTCTGACCAAACTCAAAAATGGGACTTCATCAACCTCTGGTTGCATCGGTAAGTCCCAGATTCCGTGGGATGACCATCCCATTTTTGATGACGGCTTAGTTCATCGTATGTGCCCGCCACACATCCATACCATTCATGGATATTCATGGTGTCTCATGCTATGCCTCAACCTTTTTATATGGTCAAAATATGTCAAAATCATGGCATACCATGTATACCATATCTTGCGAAGTTACTTTCCATTGTGACCCCAAAGATCCCGAAGATCACCAAGTGGCTATCCCAAAGATCGGTGAACCCATCCCCTGTCACAGCCCACCAGCGCCCACCAGCGCCCACTGGGTCCCCAAAACGGGATGGTGAGGCATCCACCTCCCGCTTCCGCGATATCGGCCTAGCAACCAGCTGCTAGCAAAAAACGGTGGGAGTTTTCATGGAGTGTGCCATAACTGGTGATATTTTGCTGGTTGGTGGTGCAATAACCATCTTGAAAAATATGAAAGTCAATGGGAAGGATTATCCCATATATTACTGTATGGAAAATAGCAAAATGTTTGAAACCACCAACCCGTTTGCCAATGATGATTCTGCCAAAGGTGTGATGGTTTTACAAGTTTTACTTGCACAGATTCTTCTGTGATTGGGAATTACGTTCAACGCAAGGAGTTTTTGGTCATGGGGGCATCAACCCATAGCATATTCAACAGTTTGTCGATGCCCAATAGAGATGATATGACATCACATGCCAATGGGGATAGAACCAATCGCAGACAAGTCCGCTTGGCCGAAGAACGGAAAGTAATTGCATAGAGCTGTGGCCATTTTGGGATCATTGGGATTCGAAACTGAATTGAAGGTGGGAAGGTGGTCAGGTGTTTCCACAAGAAAACAACTTTAAATATGTTTAAATATCCAAAAATACAACATCGCACAAACATGAGGGAGATCGTCTTCTTCGAACCTATGTAGTCTTCAAAGCGCCCAACATGAGAAAAAATGGTATGCGAATTCTGTTTTGTGAGATTATGGAATATTTACACAAGGTGGTGCCCCGCAGTCAGTAATGTTTGTTGGCCTAGATTCGCCCCATCAACTATAGTCTAGTTCTAAACCAACTTAGCTATCCAAAAAATCAGCCTACAAATCCCATGAAATCACAATTCTTGTTGGTTGTTTTTTCCTAGCAGAGATGTAGAAAACCCTTGGGAAACTGTGGGTTTTCCCTGTCGGTCCCAGAGACCAAAGCTCTTCGAAAGCCATTGCTGGAGGCCTCTATCCTGAGCCCCAAAAGCTAGAGGAATCACCAGGTTCACTCGAATTTTTGCCAGGGGATTGAACTTGAACCATCATCATTTTTCGTGATTCTCCAATGAATGGATAATGGAAATGGGAGTCTCTGAAATGGTTAGAAAAAAAAAACCAGGTCATGGCAGAAATTGGCAATTGCCATAGGAAAAAAATGTGGGAAAATGATGATGAGCCAACGGATGGAATGGATGGAATGGGCTGGGGTGGCCTATATTCCAACAAACCCGAATGATGACTGATTGGTGGTTTGTTGCCACCAGGGTACCAAAAAAATACCCCAGAGTTTGCTGATGTAATCATCCCAGAATCCGAGATGGCGAAATGCAAATGGCTTGAAAGCAACAACCAGTTCAGTGAAAGTCAGCTGATGTTTATGGCAGTATTGGCAATAACCTTCATGAAAATCTATCAGCAACGGGTTGCTTGATGATGGTGACTCAGTATTCGCATAGTGACAAGTCACAAAAATATTAGCCCATCATCATCCAGAAAGTGTGTCAATGCTGTAAGAACCTGCTGATGTGTTTGGGGTAGTGTAGAGGGTGGGGACAAAGAAAACAAAAAACATGCGGGAAATGTTTGAGAAGGTGGGCCCCTGACATGTTTGCTTTCTTTTTTGTTGTTTGTTGTGTATTTTGTTTTGGCTCCCCCCCACAGTACCCAAACAAAGAATAGGGTACTGATAGCAGGGATGCATACAGAAAGCAACCAATGGTATCAAGCAAAGGTCAGTGGACAGGAGCTGCTATGGTTGCTAAAATTTTAGCTGGCGTGACAAACTCCCAGAGAACACTGGTAGTCATGAAAGGGTGCCCGTCAAGCGACAAAAACAATATACCACAAAAAGGAAACGCTGAAAAACTGGGCACTCCCAGTTTTACTGCTTTCAGATATAAGAGATAGACCTAATCAGATATAAGTGTGTGTGTATATATATGTATATATATATAAAACAATATGCTACATGTGATCCTGAACCATCCAATTTGTTTGAACCTGCAAACAACAACCGTTTTGGGGTACCCCCTAAAGAAGATCAACTGCCCAGGCTTTTAGGGCAGTTGATCCATGAATCCATGGGCAAAACATTGATCCCCACTAGAAATCCCCAGTACAAATGCTAGTGCTATTGTATGTTTATATATATTAATATATATATATAAATATATATATACAATACATCATATATATATAGGAGATAGCACTATACTGGTTGGTTAATAGGGATACACAAAAATATATATACATCCTGATCATTTCCAATGTATACAGGGTAGTACAAAGCTGGTTTAGCAACCACTGCTCGTATGGATGTTTCAATATAAGAAGCAATATGTGCTTTTTTTCAGGCGGTGCCCTACAATGGGGAGCCAAGATGTTCATTGATATGATGTAATGTGTATATATATATATAGGCCCAACCAATAATAAAACCCAAAAAAAATACGGACAAGAACATTACTAGCAAAACAGTCACCAATGAGTTATCATGGTCAGCTCATATAACCAGCAATAAGTAACCCAATGATGCTTCAATATTCCAACACCACAATATACTATACTACATACTGAACCAATCATAGTTGAATAATGATAGTGGTATTTACATAACGAACCATATAATATCAAAAAAACAGATACTAATCCAATACATTGTTACCACTATACATATAAATATGTATATATATGGCAGTGTGTCAAAACCTTGTACCCCTTCTGTTCACATCAAAATAGCTGGTAAATGGATGTTCATCACACTAATAAACTGTATCTATAGGTATTGACCCATACCCATATATCATGTATCCCATGAAATATCCCTATTTTTAGTCAACTATTTTCAGGGTCTATGTTTATTTACCAGAGGGTATATGTTTCTATGTTTTTTTCTCACCACTGGACTGCCAAGAAGCCCCTCAGGCCCTTCTACCGCAGCGTACTGCTCCAGGGAGACCTTCAGGCCTCGGTTCGATAAACCCCCAGTTGTCGCAGTCGCTATTTCGATAGGGAAATCATGCCTGAAATGTGTTACAGTACCCTCTGGTAATTTAACATAGCTATTGAAAATGACCATTTATAGTGGGTTTTTCCATGAAACATGGTGATTTTCCATAGTTATGTTAGTTTACCAGAGGGTATTACAGTGTATTGTTTATGAATCTGTGAAAACTATTATTTTTAATTTTTAAGTGCTTAACAAAACTTAAAACTATATGATTGTATGACGTTTATCCGTTTATCCATGTGTTTAACCGTGATAAGTGATAAAATGGTACCGCTTTAGTGGCCTGCTGCAAACTCCTTGCAAGGGACAGCACACTTGGATAAGTAGCGGCGAAACGGGTAACTAAGAAATAAATAAAGTCATATGATTTACAAAAAATAAACAATGGATATGTCTGTCACTCATCTTCCATTGATAAACATGCGTTCCCTACCATTATAGAAATATCCATCATTTTACCATGATGTTTCCAGTGTTGTACTTGCTTAAACATTGGACTGATTTGACCCATGCTAATCATCACCCCAATCCTGGAATCCCATACCAGGGCTGTTCTATGGGGGGGGATGGGATATCCACAAGTTCTATCTGGTACATTGTTTATAGTTGTGTTAATTGGTCTTGACCCATTCTGGTTGGTCAACCAGCCACAAGAAAATCGGAGGTGAATCTTACGCAGTCACACCCACCTAATTTTCCGAAATCTTAGATGCTCTGCAAAAAGTGATTATTTAGCTGGTGAAAATACTTGGTGGTATAGGTCACCATTGCTGGGAAAAGACTAAAGACTTAAACCCTCCAGCCAGTTGATTTACCCAAATATACAGTATTGGTTATATGTTAGTTGATGATGTTCGGGGATGGGGTGGGCTGGGATGTTGATGTTCATGTACAAGTTACGTTGATGATGTTACGTTGATCATGTTCAGGGGTGCGGTGGGGTGGGATGTTAATGTTAACAATTCACAGAAGTTGGCAGTCATGAGCGAATTGTTTCATGGCTAGAAGTATATAGGTTTTGGAAAGGGAACAAAAGGGCTTGCAGATCCCAACTAGTTAGTAAATGGCGTATACTTGGGATTTCTTGTGGTTTAACCCAATATGGCCGGCCAGCTACAACTTGGACACTGCTGCATTTTACCGCCAGCGCCAGCAGGGCCGCCTGGTGGAGCGATGGAAGCTGGATAAGAAATGGTTGAACCCAAAAATCTATAAAAATCTACTGTACCAATGCTAAACGTCCTGGAAATGGGGAAATGGGATGATGGTTGTTGTGGATTGGATCGGATCTGACGGTTCTGGTTGGTTTACCTGAATTACTAGTGGCTTGGTAAAAAGGTGAAATCAGCAGACGCAAGAACTTGGCTTCTCTTGCTGGCAGCAAAATTTAGCATGAGACATCACTAGTAAGAACCAGAAATGATGTGCTTATCAGCAGCAAACAGGTATCGGGTCATTGACATACTTATTGTATCCATGCGTTCCTAGAAAAAAAGGTGCAAGAAATTCTCAGGGTTGTGCCCAATTGAGTGAAATCCTCCACAAACACCTCAGTGCTTGCCGGTTAAATCGCTGAGTTCCCCTGTTTATCCTGTTTAAAGACACCATAACAAAATCAAGATGCGAATTGCACGAAAAAACATAAAAGGGGGCTCAGAAACAACCATGCTGCTGATTCTATCCAAACAACATGTGAACTTGTGGAAGACATAATCGATTCAACCGGCAAGGTGTCTTTCAAAACATGGCACCCGAACCTTGAGCGCCATACCTGAGACCGCTCAATGACAACCATGTGGCGTGGACAACCATGTGGCGTGGACCCCACATATCCCATATCTTCTTATTCAATCGGAGAACAATGATAGTCATATTGCTAAGGATAGAGGCTAGGAGACTAGGATTGATAATAACAATAATAATAACGATAATAATAACAATAATAATAACAATAATAATAACGATAATAATAACAATAATAATAACAATAACAATAATAATAACAATTTTAATAGTAACAATAATAATAACAATAATAAAAATAACAATAACAACAACAACAACAACGACAACAACAACGACAACGACAACGACAACGACAACAACAATAATAACAACAATAACACCAACAATGATAATACTATATGATGATAAATCACAAAAATAATAACAATGTATAATATATGATAGTAATAGTATGTATTAATAGAATCATGATGGGACAAATGAACTATAAGTAGGAAAATTATCAATAGACCTGTCTGAAAGCCAAGCCTATCGAGGAGGTACGAAGTTTGCTGTGTGGAGTCTTAGTTTACCATATGATAGTCCTTCGAAACGCCTGCAGATGTGCGAATTCAGTCAGTCCCATATTTCCCCACCTGCCAGGTGAGGGTTGTTAGATTTTATCTAAGTTGCCTGCTCCTCCTCCTCCTCTCCTCCTCCTCTCCTCCTCCTCTCGTCGTCCTCCTCTCGTTGTCCTCCTCGTCTCGTTGTCCTCCTCGTCCTCCTGCTCAACTGCGACTCGCGATCCACAGTGTTCGCTGCCGGACCTCAACCACGCCCAGTGTTCCCTGCCGGACCTCAACCACGACCATCCCCGCCCAGTGTTCCCTGCCGGACCTCAACCACGACCATCCACGCCCAGTGTTCCCTGCCGGACCTCAACCGCGAGTATCCA
>Ga0126342_10002081_pt1 | contig 30314 bp, 32 predicted proteins | sample Cyp1metagenome_FD_92528 | JGI IMG/M metagenome (GOLD analysis project Ga0126342, IMG submission 92528) | Coral microbial communities from Lord Howe Island, Old Settlement Bay, Australia - Cyphastrea 1 metagenome | ecosystem: Host-associated > Invertebrates > Cnidaria > Coral ...
TAGGTACTACGTACAACAAGCGGCATGGATTACAGAATAAAGAAGGTCGTTGCCTTCTGTGTGGTGCCTCAGACCGCTGCAGCACTGGGTGCTGTGAGGAAAATTAGTAGATTGAAATGTCGCCCGACGTGTCCTTCAGTAGCATGCTGTTTGGGCGTGGCGGAGGCGTGACGGCTGCAATTTGGAGCTAGTGTCTTGTCGGTGCAGAAGGGAATGTTGGGCACAGGCATCCGCACGCCGAAGGCCTCGTCCGTCCTTCAGTGGCATGGTGTTTCGGTGTGACGACGGCAACGTTTTGGCGGCTTGACGGCTGCAATTTGGAGCTAATTTGTTGTTGGCACAGGCAGCCGCAGGCCGAAGGCCCCGTCCGTCCTTCAGTGGGATTGTGTTTCGGTGTGGCGAAGGCAACGTTTTGGGAGCTTGATGGCTGCAATTTGGAGCTAGTTTCTTGTTGGTTCAAACAGCAAAGTTAGGCACAGGCAGCCTTGGTCTGCTCTTCAGTGGCACAGTGTTTCGGTGTGGCGAGGCCAAGGTTTTGGGGGCTTGAAGGCTGCAATTTGGAGCTAGTTTCAGCAGTGCCCACCAAACCCAAGCCATGCTGGTTAGGAAACAAATCTTCGTGGATGACACGACAACTAAATTCGTTCGAAGCTTTTGTGGTTTCTTTTCCAATTTTCAAATGGATGCAGCATAGAGCAAAAGATTGACATTGTGCACTGGCGGGCGTTAACTTGCTGTAATCGCAGAACAATGCCAACCTCTAGGTTCGGCGGCATGGGGCGTAGCCCCTTAATCCGGCCAGGGGCCCGCGGGGCCCGAGCTGGCCGTGTCCTTGCCGTACGGCAGTTCTCTCCTCTCCGAAGGAGAGAGGGGCCGCCGCCCCTGCCGCCGAACACCCCGTGTCATCAAAAACCCATGCGTTTTACGGTGCTTTTTGCTGTTCCCATTTTTTCGCATTTTTCGGAGTTTGTGGCTGAAGATGGGTCAACATGGGCCAACACAGGCCGCAAGATGGGCCAACATAGCCCCAAGATGGGCCAACATAGGCCAACATAGCCCCAAGATGGGCCCATATAGCCGCAAGCCGTTCAGAACAAACCACGAACCATAAACCAGAAACCCCAAACCCCAAACCACAAAACAAAAACCACACACAACAACCAGAACAACAACAACAACAACAACAACAACAGCAACAACAACAACAACAACAACACCGACAACACCGACAACACCGACAACACCGACAACCGCAACAACCACAACAGCTCGACCCCTATCACCTCAACATGGGCCCCTGGCCGGCTGTCGCGCGTAAGCGCTTAAATCCGGCCAGGGGCCCACAGGCCCCGGGGCCGTGGAACTGCCGTAGGCCTAGAAAAGTCACGCAGTTTACAATGTTTTGTGGCTTTCCTATTTTTTCAATCTTGTGGCTGAAGATGGGTCAACATGGCTCAACATAAGCCCCAAAATGCGCCGACGCTGCCCCAACATAGCCCCCAGCTGGCCCAACATAGGCCGCAAGCTGCGCCGACATAGCCCCCAGAGGTCCAAGAGGGGCCAACATAGCCGCTAGCTGGGCCAACCTCGCCCCAAAATGCGCCTACTAATTACAATTACAGACCTTGCTGATGGGCCACCACCACCACCACAACAACAGCAACAACAACAACAACAACAATAACCGCCGACCCTACAAACACTCCGCAATTTATGGTGTTTTTTGGCTTTCCCATGCGCCCCTTGATTATGTATAATATATGTGTGATCCTTTACCCTCAAGTGGGCCCCTGGCCTGTCGGGCGTAATCCTGAGTCATTGCTTCATAATCCCGTGGAAGAAATATCAACCCTTGAGCCTTACATTTCGTTAATAAACACCATCTCTTAAAGGGGGCTAATCATCACTTCACCATCGAAAGGTGATGTTAGATATCACCAACAAATATGTGCATATATCCTGTATACATATATGAGCCGCCGTCAAAATCAATTGTTTACGCCTGGTACAAAAATATAACTTATCAGTTTTTTGGGGGGGCCTATCTATCGCTTTACAGTATTTTGTTCAAATCAAGATTAGTTTAATGCAAAAATGCCGCGGAATTGGCTTCACGGATTCAGATCTCTAAACTGCCGGGGATGGATTAAGGGGCGCCCGTTGTCTTTGTGTTTGCAACCATGTTGGGGAGCTACCTAAGAACATTCCTAGACTCTTTCCTAAGCAAGGAAATGTATTACAATCTCGGGAAAAATGAAATAGATGGAATTCTGAATTGGATTCAAAAACAATTTTGACTTACTTCAGAATTCAATTGCATTTAGGTTTCAAATGAAAGTAAGAGGAAAAAGGAAGGTAAGAAAAAAAGGAAACAAAGGAAGAAGAAATTCGAATTAAATTATATATATAAATTATAAAGCACATAAACCGAATTCAGAATTAGAATTAAAACTATTTTTCATTTATATAATTCAGAATTCAATTGCATTGGGACCTCGGAGCAAAAAACAAACTGCCTGCAGAAAGCAACGGTTCAATCACCTTGGACAACAAATGACATGGCCACTGCAAGAAACGTGGGCACTGCAGGTTGAATTTTCTTCATCAATGTTGCCCATCGCGTGAAGGTGCACAACAATATGTTCTTGGTTTACACCAAGTTTAATACACTCTCATCTGGTTACAAGTTATCGTTTTTTTTTGGGGGCCTATCGCTTTACATGGTTTGGTGCACTTTCTGGACACAACTGGACCCTCCCTTACTAAAGTAGTCTATGTTTATTTTGACCGTATCTCATATTATGTTAGATACCCCACGACATGTATCAACATGTATCGACCAAATATTGTGGCATACCTGAAGTGTAAAACCATGGGAACCTACAACATCGTACAACCAATAGTTCACTAACAACAAACCATACTCCAAAAAATCTCTCAAACTACCGAGAAAATCCCGAGAAAATCCCGAGATTTTCCAACCGTTTTTCCCAGTGTCCTGTGACAGCAACAACGAGGTCACCGTGGACGCCGTGGTCACCAGTCGCGTCAGCTGCAGCTGCTCCGGCGTCTGCGGCCCCGTGGGTCCCACGGTGCTGTGGTGCGTCAAGGCGCGGTGGAGCAGGCGCTCCGCCTCCTGGTCGTCCGGGTCCAAGACCTGCAGGAATTTTTGAGGCGCCCAAAATCGACCCGGCCTGGTAAACATACAAAAAGCTATGGAAAATGGTGATTTATAGTGGATTTACCCATTGAAAATGGTGATTTTCCATAGTTTATGTTAGTTTACCAGAGGGTAATGGGATATTTAATGAGATATAAAATGGGATACTCTCTAGTCAAAGATGCTGATTTAGATGATGGATGTTGATGGATTGTAGTTGAGATAGTTGATTCAACATTGTAAACATTGGACTAGGTGAATGAAGTATGGTTGGTAGATGTATCGAATTATAATTAGATGGGGTTCAAAGCAATTTACAACTAGGGAGCACCAAGCGAGCTACCCTGCAAAAATGGCCAGAAAAATGTTTGGGAATGTTAGGGATAGTATTCTCTTGGTTTCGTGTGTTTTATTCAAAGAATATCATAGATTTGACAACAATTTGGGACGTTAAATGGATTCAACCAGCCTAAATGATGGTCGAAACATGTTGAAAAAACACAATAGGTATATTTCATGGGATATATGACCGGCGAAGTTAACCATCAAGAATAGGACATACTGGAACTTTTATGCACCACTGATTTGTAAGTAACAATTGTTGTTATTGACACATCAGTGGACGCACTACCTGGGGATTTTGACAACAATTATGGGATACATTCCACAATAGATATCTACCAACGACTTGAGGTCAATGAATTCCCAAAGGAATAATTTTGGACTTAAAATTGTCAAAAAGTAGTACTTTATGGAATAATCCAATGAAAACAGAACGTGAAACCGATAATGAATTGTCAACTCAATTGAAATATGGGAATATGAAAGAATTATTGGAATACCAACTATGTATTCATGAATATTCTCTGACATTGGAAACGTCCAAAAACTACGAAAAGAAACGCGCTCCAAAAACACATCTATAAGTTAACAGTTGATGTTCTAACAATGGATTTTTGTTCAAATGACTCTTGAATAAGCACATAATTGATGATATCCAATATATACCAACACTAGTCCAATGGGAAACAAAGATCGTAATAGGGAAAATGTTGGTGGAAATGTCCATTGCTGTTGCTTTATGTTCCCATCATCATTGATAAAATTTGAGAATTGGATTGGTTTAAGGGAAAATTTACAGGACACCCCTAGATTTCATGGGAAAAACCCGTTTCCTGTGGATTTTGAAGAATGATCATCCCGAAGCTTTCAATGTGGGTTTTGTGCAATGCCATTGCTACCAGCTATATGGATTGATGGTGTATACCACCCATGAACATTGTAAATTTGGGGATGGTGGATCCTCTTGTGTTTTCAACATGACTTATGTTTTTGAGGGATGTTACCAACTCTGATTTCAAAAAAATGAAAACAAACCTGAACATCTTACTAAGCAAAACTTCAAGTGTACCCTTCCCAGGTTGTTGGCTGCCAATGTCTCGGACACATTCCCCGAAGTCTTCTCGCGTAGATCCAGGGCTTTTTGGAATAACGACTCGGCTTCGGCCAGGTTCCCCTTCCGCTGAAGCAAACGCCCCAAATTCTCCAGCGAGAGCACACTGTGAGGGTGTTCTGCTCCTCAACAAAACATGTGGAAAGTCAAACAAAAGCAGGTCAAAACATGTGGAAATATCAAGGGAAATCGGATTGTCATGGTTTGTAGCTATATGTGTTGTCCAAACATTATTTTTTGGCAAGTCTTCTTCCAAACCGAGTCATGACACATTCCAAACAGGAACAACAAAGAAATGGGGTGAGAACAACAAACACAAACCATGTTTCAGAATCGCCATCACCTGGCTGATTTTAGATATTCTGCAAGAACGCGAAATTCTAGCTGCATATGAACTCCAAGAATTAATCCATTAATCTACAATTCACCTGTTGGTTTACCGTTGGAGAAATAAACTTGTGGAAAGTCAGCCAAATAAGCGGGCCAAAACATGTGAAAAATGTTAACTACTGGTCAAACTTTGCTGCAGTTTGGGTATATAACCCTCTCCCCATCTCAAGTTGTGTCATTTCAAGCTAACAACTAATTCATTTGGGCTTGCGCTCTGAAGATAGGGTCCTCCAAATTTGGTGCTTCATCTTGGTTTTCTCCCCAAAATGGCCATGAAGGTGTGGTATATACCCCATTTTCGGACACCCGAACATCTGCTAAATCCATTTTTTCGTCAAAAAAATCTCCCATTCTTTCCATCATCCTCCCAAAATCATTGTGTGTTTTTTTTTTTTCGTTTTTTTAACATCACCCAACCATGACCGCCCTGGGATTCCGCCCTGGGATTTCCGCCCTGGGATTTTCCGCGGCCCAGGTGCCGTAGTGCACCACGTTGCCTTCCAGCGCCCGGCGGAACAAGGGTTCCGCCTCGTCCAGCTTCTGCTGAGCTTCGAAGACCACGGCGAGACCATTCCTGAGGGAAGATGTGAAATGACCTTTAGATATGTGTGTCATATATGTAACATATATATATATATATATGTGTGTGTGTGTCATTCATATAGGGCTGGGATTTGCCTAAGTCATGGGATACCCCAAGTCACTCTAGGTGGTTTCAATACTCAAATGGTCATCCATGACTTGGATGATTTGGGGTACCCCCATGACTTAGGAAACCTCCATATTACTACAGTTACAGGTGATATTTGATACATCATGGGTGGAAGAAATGGTGAAGATGTTGTCATGATATGGTCCTGATGTGGTTATGACGTGGTTATTTATTAATTACATGTGATTATCCAGTTATATCCAGTTAGTAGCTGGGATGCACATCCAAGTAAATCCAAAGATTGGGAAACCCGAAAGCACCACAATATTTGGATAATCAAATGGTCTGATGGGTTTTTGATGGCTTCGATCTGTTTTGACCATCAATTTGGTTAATTTGGTTTATGGGCTGATGATGATATGGGCTGATGCTCTGCCTTTGTTTTCAGAGCTGTCAAGAAAGAACATCAAGCTCCAGACAAGCAGAATGAAGCTTCTACAGAGTACCGCCTAGGTGATGTTCCGTGATATACCCCATCTACCATAAATCCCAGTTATGTGTTTTTACCAACAGAGACCTACAGTATCAGTTGGGGCCACCTAGCAGCTAAACCACCTACATGTTCAAAACACATCATAAGAGTATCTAAAATAAATAGAAACACTTTTTTTTTTTAAAAAAAAAAAGTATTTAAAAAAAAGAGAAAAAAACTGAAGTGGAGCTGCGCCACACTGACACCAAGGTCAAAGGATGTTGGTATCCCAGGTTTGCCTCACAGGCCTCCATTGCTTGCACCAGCAAAACCTCAGCTTCCTCCTTCCCCTGCACCAGAACCAAGTTGGCCAAGCTCGTCAACAGCGTCAGCGAGTGCGGGTGGCTGGCGCCCAATTTCACCTGGTGAAAAAAGGTGTGCGGTCAAAATTCGTGGCCATTTGAGGGATGAATATGCCCGCTTCTTTTGGTTTAATGCCCCTATGTTTGTTGTGAATAAGCAGAAAATCATAACGAAAAGTTGTATGTGTGAAAATAGTTCCCCCAATTCGAATGAATGTGGGCAACCGCCATACACCCACCATGACTGGGGATGGTTTCTAGATGTTTCTTTTGCATCCATAAAACTGGTATTCTTGGGGATGGTTTCTGGCTGGCGCCTGGCAATCTTCCAGCCCTTGGCGATAGAGTGCCTCTGCCTCTTGCAAACGTCCTTGCGCCTGGCGGGATGAATGGAAGTTCGAGTTCTTTCGCAATTGTCCATATGGTTTCCTCTATATATTTGGGAAAACCGTTTGGGATTTGGAATTGTCACATAGATACCATAGATATATATATAACATGTGGAATTGAGAATTAAGATTTTTGGAAGTGCTGCTGATGCTACAATATTGTCCCTTTGGAACAAAAAATGAGGAGTGGGTGACTGGGAAATTATGTATTCTCATGAATCAACCAACCCGTGAGAAGAGGACATCTAACATATGTGAGATCTTACACTGAAGAAAACTTTGCTGAACCCAAAACTGCTAGTTCTTCGTCAAAAACAGCTGTAATTTTATGGAGGTGAACGGAGGTTAACCACTGTTTAACCACCCAGAAGTGATGGTCGCAAGGATGATCCCTTGGGGTGTCGGGATATCATGATGTCATTGTCCATGTTTTTTCTTGGTTTATAAAGCCCATAAACTGTTGTAAGTTATATATACCATAAAACCTAGTGGTTGGATTGTTTAATGATTATTGGAGATATCTTCCCCAACTTCGCAGCTCTAAAACAGGGGCCCCAGCTGATGCAAGAATCGGACGGATTTTTTGGTCGTTACTCGGGTCGTTACTCGTGGGGGAGCTACTGATCATCCCACGGATCTTAAGTGGTTAGTAACTTTAGGTATAAGTTATGCGCCATTGAAAAAAATCACCAGTTATAATATGTTATAATCCTAAGTGCTGAGTTATAACCAGACAAATAACCAGAATAACCAGTTAAATAACCAGATAAATAACCAGTTCTTTTTAACCCATCTATGGGATCCAAGGGACGACCTCGAGAAAATCACCAAAGGGATGACCAACACTTCTGGATATGCCGGGGAGCGGAGCTATTGGTGCTGAAAGGATGGGATTAACGGAACTCCAGGGATCAAATTTATCCATCTATATCCTTGGGATGGTTCCAGTGCGAATGATATCCACGAAATTCTACGAATATGAATAGTTTCTCTTGAACTTGAGGGATTACAGTAATAATATGTATAATTAGCTGATGGTATCATGGTATATTGCTGGCCCACCATTTCAGCATTTCAGAGGCGTCGCAGTTTTCAGTCGTTCGAATGCATCCAGATCGGTGGTCAAATCTGAACCCACTACCGACATGGGTTTCCTCCAAAGTCCCAAAGTTTCTTCCGCCATCTTTTGGAGAATCCTTCGAGAATCCTTAGAGAATTCCTCTTTGAAACTTTCAATCCTTCGAGAATGCTTTACCAATGCACATAATTCATCATAATTCTCCTTAATTCTCCATTACCAATGCACAATTGAGCTGAAAACTAACGAAAACGGCGGTTCACTCTCTTCGCCATCGGACAACAACTTGAGACTGTTGACCGCAAAGCAACCTTCGTTTTATCAACTCAAGTTCCATCGTGGTTTCCATGGTTTCCTAGTCTGCACAGAAGGCTCCCAGCCTTCAATACTATCCTATAGTTGGGGTTCTCAAAATATATCCTTCTCCATGTTTCCCCGTCGACACAAGTTCAGATCGACACCATGTGCTAAGGTACGGTTTGGGGAGTACAGATGTTTTTTCTATTTTTTTCTCCAGTGAGAAAAAAACAACATACAACAACCATCCGCTTACTCACCGTCCAAAACAACATCATGATTCTCCAACCCTCGGCAAAAATCATCAACATCACCACCTGCACTCATCTGGAAAAAAAGTAAAAACTCTACAACAATCATCAGTCCAGCTCGCAACAATAGCGAAGCAAAAATGTTGGTGAAACAGCAAAAACAGTGGCATGAACTCTGAATACCACCCATAATCACGGTAAATCCATCCGATCTCAAAACGCGGTCCCATAATATCCCATAACATTCTCCCATTTTGTAAATCACCATTTGTTGCTCCCAACAAAAATCTCAATCATCTCAATCCCATCCAAAAATCCATCCCAGTGCCCACTGCACCTGCAAGAGATGTGCCAAGTTGTTGACGAAGGCCAAGGTGTCGGGATGATCGCTGCCAAGCTCCTCTCGATATCCTTCCAGTCCCCGCCACAGTAAGGGCTCGGCCTCCTTAAACTTGCCCTGAGCCTGGCTAAGAGGCAGAAAACAAAACTTTTAAAAAGATCCTAAGGACATGAATAATCTTGAAGTATCTATTTTTTTTTAAGTTCTGTGAGGATGTTTTGAAATAGTCACATTCCTCTCCAGGATGACTATGTATGAATGTACTATGAATCCATGATATGTACATAGATGTACATGTTTGTGTAAGGATATATATATATAATTATATATATATATATGTATAAGTTTTGGGTCAAAATTCTCATATGGTCATTGCTAGGATTAAAAAAGAATGATATGGCAGTCCAATGAGTTTGATCCATGGCGTTGTGCAGAAGTGATTTAAGTCGTCTCTGGTCCCCACGACCAAAAAGCTTTGCCAAAGATGTCCATCATCGTCCATTGGGAATTCCCATCACTTGTCTTTAAAATGTTGGTTATTGGTTCTGTTTGCCAAAGAGTTTGCAACACCCTCCCATCATCTCCCATCCATGTGTCATCTTTCAACCTGATTCAAGCCTGCCCTTGTGACGTTCCATTGAACCACAAAGACCGAAATCCACATGGAACCGGAGATGTGGTAAACACAATAGTAATAATAGTAGACCATCCCCGATAACTTGCGACAAATGGATAATGGCTGGTAATTCTCATCCCTCATGGTAGTAGTCATGGTAGTTGTTTATGGCGGTGAATTCTGAAAAATCATGGCTTCAAATCATTTCAGGGTTGCCACATGTTGCCACTCTCCCCATCCCATGCTCCGACCATGGTCCCACCTCCAACAGCAGCGCCAAGTTGTTCACCGACGTCAGGGTGTCCGGATGGTTCTTCCCCAGCTCAGCTTCGCGGCCCTCCAGCGCTCGCGCGAACAGAGGGGCGGCCTCGTTGAGTTTGCCTTGGACATGAAGGACACCTGGCGTTGCAAAGGTTTCAACGTTTCAACCAGGGTTTGAACCTGGTTGAATTCTAGGATAAAGCCATGGGGATTGCAAAAAAAAACTATGGGATCATTGTTTTACATGTTCTCTTCCAATCATGTGGTCCCCTTCCAACCAGCTGACCAACCATCTACCACCAACCATCTACCACCCACCAAATCTAGCACCATCCTCGCCTGCAAGATTGTTGATCAATGTCAGTGTGTGCGGGTGCCGTTTGCCCAATTTCTCTTCACACCCCAGCAAGGCTTTTCGAAAGAGCGGTTCAGCTTCGGTGAACTTCCCCTGCGCCTTGATCTTGTGGCAAAAATGCGGATGATTTTGGTGGTACCTTCTCTTTGAAAGGATAGGAAGATATGTGTGTATGATTGTCTCAAAATCATCACCCTTCCAAAAAAAACCTGGTCTACTTAGTCTACTTCATAGATATAATTACCAAAGTTATAGATGTCCATTGATGTCCATTAAATACCCTATCTTTGATCCACAGCAAAGGGCAACCCAAACCTGTCAGCCTGAAGCAACTTGGCCAAGTTGTTCATCACCTCCAACGTATCCGGATGCTTCGGCCCCAATTTCATCTGTCGCCCCATCAGGGCGCGACGAAAGAGCGGCTCGGCTTCGGCCAGCATGAAGCGTGCCTGAAAAATGGTGATGGGATGACTCCAAAACCATTTTGGAAAAAATCGATGTTGGAAAAACTGCGATGTTGAAGCTTTTCACCAACATCAATCAACTCAGCTACATATGGAAACATTTGGCGGAAACATCTGTAAATTGAGAAAAAAAAGATCTTTGGCGTGGTGATGTGCCTCCAACAGCAGTGCCAGACTGTTGGCTGCCGTCAAAGTGTCAGGATCTTCGGGTCCCAAAATCTCCTCGCGACCCTGGAGGGCGCGTTCGAAGAGTGGAGTGGCCTGGCATCGGATCGGCCTTGAGATGGATTGAGAGGGACTTTACATGGGAAAAATTACACATTTTAATAAGAATATATATATAGGATATGTTATGGGATAATCCTTGAAATCAGTATGTATCTCGGAAAATTATGGAAAAAGAAACATAAACCCGATCAAACACCTATTTATGTAGGAAACATGATGATACGACACCTGATGTAAACCAAGCTTTTATTGGGAGAAATAATGGATACCCATGAAACTAAATGGATTAGTTTCCGTTGCTACAAAAAAAGAAGAACGTAGAGAAAATATTAGAAAAACGGAAATCAAATAGGGCCAACATAGGGACCCAAATAGGGAAGAAAAATAGGGAGGACAATATGGAGGAAAAGACACAATACAAAAAATAGAGAAGCAAAAATAAGGAATAAAAACCGGAAGGAAAACCGGGAAAAAAATAAAAAAAATAAGGAAAAGTAAAAGGTAAGGAAAGTAGGGGAAAAAATAGGAAAGAAAAATACGCAAGAAAACCAGTAAAGAAAAATACGGAAGAAAATACAAAAGAAAACAAGTAAAATAGAAATAGGGAAGAAAAATAAGGAAGGAAAACACAGAATAAGAATAGGAAAGAAAGATACAGAAGAAAAGTAGTGAATAAAAATAGGGAAGAAAAATAGGGATGGATAAATAGGTAAATAAAAATAGGGAAGGAAAACTAGGAAAAAATAGGTAAAAAAGGAAAGGCACATAGGGAAGAACTAAGAAAAAAAGTAGGGAAGGAAAACTAGGGAAAAACATAAGTAAAAAATGTGAAAAAGGAAAGGCGCATAGGGAAGAACTAGGGTAAAAATAGGGAATGAAAAATAGGGAAGAAAAATACGGAAGGAAAAAGGGCGGAAAAAAACATGAAAAATAGGGAATAAAAAAAGGCAAAAGAAATAGGAGAAAACAATGGGGAAGGACAAATAACACAGTGGGAATAAGATCTTCACGGGATCAATGGCGCCTCTTCGTAGAGACCTCTATTCTTCAACACATTGGCAAGCCTCAGTGGGTTTTTCGCTTCGACAGGTGCTGGTTTTCGACCCCAAAATCGCTGGGATTTATGGATCTTATTGGATCTTCATCCCAGTAAAATTCATCAAGGCACCGGGAAATGGCCCCAAGAGTGTTCAGATTATCTGGTCCAAATCGTTGCTGCACACCATGAGCACGTTGCCGTAGCCTCGGTCCATGATGCTTTGTCCAATGGAAACTGATGATCCACCATGAAAATCATGAAATTATATGGCACCGAAAATTTCAGACAGGCCCATTTTCGAACCCAAAAAAATATCTGGGACATACCGCAATCATATGTGTATATTGTATATATTATATATATATATATATATATATTATTGTAATAAAATATATAGATCACTATAGAACTACTTACTCATTCGGATGCACTCCCAAGTAGATGGAATAGTTCGATGGGAAACTGAAACTGCATGAATTTCCTTCTTGGCATCAGTCTCTCCTTGTGTCCTTGTGCATGTCGGTCCGTGGGATAACAGGATAACAAGAGATAACAACCCCATCTCAAACCGAAAGTGATTCAAATAGGTGTTTCACAAAATTGAAGTAGGCCAAACCGATGGGTTCCCCCACTTCCCCATTAACATCAACCATCCCCCATCAGAACTAGGCAGCGTTTCCAGCAGCACAGCACTGGCATTGGTGATTTCATCTTCATGCTCCACTCGCACCACCACACACTCTCGACTGCGCTTTCCGGGTTCGTTCAGCAACTTTCCCGCCAAATTCCTCCAGAGCTTGGATGTGGTCGTAGCAGTAGGAGCTTCGGAAATGCTCCGTCAATGGTTTGGAACTGGCTTACAACCCACCAAGACTCGTATCTTCGAGGTTTTGTCAGGTAAAGGCTGAAGGCCAAAATCCATCCGGTGATCATCAGGTGATCATCAGGTTTCCCAATGTCAAAATGGTCATGTTTTAGGCCCAGGGTGCCCCTGGGTGCCCCTGGGTGCCCGGGCGTGCCAGGGGGTCGGTCCTGCGGATTTCACCCCGGAGATTCGCGGAGAAACTCCCAAAATGATAGCCATGTTATGGCCATTCGAATAGTTTAAGCGGGAAAATATGGGAAAATATGGGAAAATATGGGAAAATGATGATCGAATCTGTCCTAATCAAATTTGGGGGTAGCCTATTTTCGCTGACGAACATGTCAGCAACTTGCTGCCTCATATCTGAGATTCTGTGCCCTTCCCATGGAACTAGTGCGACTCTCCGTCAACAAGGCCATGACTGTGACATCAGAATATGTAATGAATAGGTTAGAATGCTTGGTTTTCCAACTAAAAATAATATACCATGATATATCAATCAACTAGCCCACTGCGCCTGCTGGACCATCTCAGGTGTTTGTCTGGTGGACACGTCGTAAATGCAGGATGCAAACGCCAGGATCGGAATGCAATATGCAATTCGGCCATAATACTCCTGGCGCCATCATCTATGGGTTGAGAGAAAATTCATTGAAACCCTGGCTGCCCTGGCTTTTACACCAAATAGAAAGGTAAACTCTGTAAACTGTCCCTTCAACCAGCGAGAAAACAGAGTGGAATTGAAGAATCCTTCCCCGGATTTTTGGCAACAGATCAAGGTCCATGGTTTTTCGGCCTCATAGGATGTCATCAGATTCTTGAGGCACTGGAACCACTGGAACTGCCTATTCCCGGCTCTCCTTTTTGGCTGCTTCAATGCCATCATTCTCGGCATCTCTGGCAAACATGTTGCGGAAATTATTGTCCACAAGCGTTTCTGCATCCGGCCATTCGTGAGGCGCTTTCCTCACGGTGTAGACACCTGGCTTCACTGTGGCTTGGCCAGCGAAATCCTGCGCCAGTTGGTAGGTGGTAACATCCATTTATTATCATTTATTTATAGGGGTTCAACCAGCCTTTTGGTGGTGCAGGATTTCGCAACCATCCACAGTATTTCCTGGAATTGTTTTGGATCTCTACATTTTCAGGCTCCACATTTCTTGCATGTGGAGGTTTCCTAAAATGGGGGTAACCGGGTAACCCGAAATCATCCATTTTCATAGGCGTTTCCACTTTTTGAACCATCCATTTGGGGGTACCTCCATTGTAGGAAATCCCCATCTAGTAAAACGCACGCCTTGGCCCCACCAGGCCGTCGCTCTTTCTCCTTGAATCATCAGAGAAGCCTCAGCGGAACCACCGGAACCACCAGCATCACGAGCCCCTTCCCTGGGAAAAAAGGATGGATGATGTTCAATGTGATCAACCAGCCGAATTCATATGGAGTTTATACTAATATTGTACTTAAATGAATACACATGATTAATATGGATTAATACAAATGTTTATACCACTCATAACAAAATATTACAAATACGCATAAAAATGCGAAGCCATTGGGGATGTGGCGAACACTATGGACTTCCAAACGCTCCCTGAGACTCGGACGAAAATCTCAACATCTTCCTCTCGACTTTGGCAAACCAAAAGGGAACATGAAACATGTATAATCATCCTGAAATAAACCATGGAAGTGTCAAAGATATGGCCAATTTAATGAGGGCACTTTTTGAATGATCCATATTCTATCAGAATGATTATTATATATATAATATACATATAGATATAGAGATATATTATATATATATACATACATATAGAATCATATAGATGTATGTATATATATATATATAGCTGGACCAAGTATCTGATCAACTGGTTTTCCAATAAAGGGATAAAGGGAGGTTTCACCACATGTTTCCCCGACCCAGTCATGCCCAGTCTCCCTGTCCTTCTTGGTGTTGGTGATATTTCTGAAACCAAGCTCTGATGTGTAGTGGAAGAAACATTCCACGGCTTCGTGTCCGCGGCCCTGAGAGAGATCAATGGCATCTTTCCACACCTGATGGACGAAACAAACGACCAATCACCATGATTTTTTTGAGTCAACATATGAAACAACTAGAATTGGGATATCATAGGGGAAATATGGGGAAATGATATCATTGCGTTCTTCCCCACGAATTTGATGTTTGGAAGAATCCCTGCGCAAGGCGCCTTGATAGGGATTTAGAGGTAGTCTCCCACATGAGCATGAAGGACCGCCCCGTGGGTAAGTTAGCTCACCAAGTAGATATCTAGAGCTGGACGTGTTTCAAGACCGATTTATGACAGAGGCCATCTGGAGGTGTGTCCCATTTGCTCTGTGGTCAATAATCGTGGCTACTTCTCCCATTCATAAATGAGATAAACCTCAGTTATGTATCACTTTGTCCAAACATATTATATAATTGGATCTAATTGGTACATCGTTTTCAGCTGCCCATGGCAAAACCTGGCCGGAGATGCTGTGACTGAACGGACCACACCGGATCTGGAAAAATGACATGGCGGCCAAAGTAACATTTGTTCATTATACGTGTGTGTAAGATTGTGTAAGTGTTGTATACTGAAAGAATCTAAGATCGCCAGTAAATCTTGTATTGAAACAGTACACATCGTTGACAATTAACCAGCAACCACCGAGACCATCGCACAGAAGATCGCCGGCCCGGCTGATGCCTTGATCGTGGTTCCCTTGTGTACCCAACACCATTCTCCATCATCATCCTGCAAGGGGGAACATAACTTAACTGGTGGTTTCAACCCTCCGGAAAAATATTAGTCAGATTGGATCATCATCCCAGCTATTGGGGAAAATAAAAAATGTTCCAAATCACCAACCAGTAACTCTAACCATTGGCTGATATAATGAACATTAATCTGGGTAAATTATAATATTTCACCAACCTAAATTAAGGCCATTTGGATATGATTCCCCTTATTAACCATGATTCCAGTGAGGTCGCAGTGAGGTCGTTATAACTTACCCAGATTAATGAACTAGTACTTCAATAACGTTTGGCTCCATGTTGTGGCACCCGACATCAATATCCCTGACGCTTTCAAACCACCAGGTTTCTTTCCGTTTTTTTCATGAACCTTCAAAGAAATCACTAACCTTCGGAAAAAAATGAAACAGCCAGGAGCTGTTTCAACATCCTGAAACCATCAGAGACACTCCAGGACCGGGCCGCCTGGTATTCGCTGTGTTCAAAGGTAGCTCCTTGTTTGTAGTGGTTCTGGAAGTACTCCCGCAGGCTGGTGGAGCTTGTAGCGCTGGCCTGAGAAAAACAGTTTTTCCGGAGCAAGTGACGCCCAGAAATCGTCATCAACTTTGTATAACTTTGTATAGAGAGTCCACAAAATAAAGAGGTTTCATATGGTTTCATTTAAATCTGAAGACTGAATCACTGCTATCATGTCATAGCTTCAAACTTGAAGAATGGCTGATGAGCGGGGGTGACTCTTGTCACCAACCCATTGTTGGGGTTTTGATGTACTTTGCCTCTTTACATCATCGTATATTTGCTACATCATTTCCACTCAATCGCAGGCAAATCTTGGCAAGAGTTTCTTTAAGGCACAATTCTAGTGGTAAAGCACAAATCACCCATTAAATCACCCATTAAATCACCCATTAATATTGTTTTCCCAGTTAAATCAGCCACAAATCACCTTCAGTTGGCCCGTTCTTCGTGAAAATTTCCGGCCTGGGTCTTCCCAGCTTCGCTGGGCAGGTACCTTCCCGAAGCCGAAACGCCACAACCCATCGCGCATCACCTGAAAATTGCTGTGTCTGAAGGCTGATAAAACCCATAGATGCGTTAAATTACCAAAGGGTTAGTGTATAAATGCTGGGTTTAAGCATTTTAAGCGGTTTAAATGGTAACAATCATTCATAAGCCATTAGTGACCCATATCGTGACCTATACAGTTGTAGTTCTCAAGTGTTATAATTGCTTTATAATCTATAATCAAGTGATATATAACCTACCAGTTGCAGGAATTATGTCATCCCATTTATGACTGTAAAGGGCCATGACTGCATGAAAAACTGATGACAACTGGGATGTTAATAGGGAAACTCATGAGATTCCCCATGGGATTTGGGATGTTCCTCCTAATTTTTCAGACAAACCCAAATGATGAAAAAAAGGGAGTACCTAATGAAAAATCACCCTATCCCATCTCATAACAAAATTACTTGGTTGATAGGTTTCCCTACTATGGGGTAGTTCATAATCACCAATATTCCCAGGAGTATAGCTCCTATTTTAAAAAACAACAACCATGTGTTTTTTAATTTCTCATTTGGCTAAAAGCATGATAGCCTGGTGAACATCAAATTGAAACGTGCGGTTCCTAAGTTTCGGAGGTGGACATGGCCATACGCAGATTATGCTTACTGAAAAATATGGGTGGTAAATATTGTTTTTTTTTCATCAAAAAAAGTGGGACTTCACTACACAAGTTGGGATGTTTGTGGGAATATAAACAACAAATCATTTGTATATGCCATATTTTTTTGATATTTTATCAAGCAATGGGGATATAAATTGAGGATTGCTCTGATGTTTTATGAACCTTTGTTTGATTTGGAATTTACAAATCTGATTTGGGAGTTCAATCAAGCAATGATGTTTTTTATCCACCAAACTTTGGAAGTTTCTAGTGGAATATCTGGAGATGGATCATCAACCAAAAAGATTGAGATTTGACAAACAAAAGATTGAATAAAAACAACCGATATTGGATTTACAGTAACAAACTAGAGTAGGGAATTCATTCACTGAAGCTTCTATCATCAGCAAAAATGGTGGTTCAAATAACAGGGGATCAATATTGGGGACTTTTTTTTGGTGATTCTTCCGCAACTAAAAGAAATAACACAATTATATAAGCAACCAAACTATGGATACTATGGGATGGGCAGCAAATATTGGAATTTGAATCAATCCCTTGGAAAAGGCTAATTGGAGACTACTTGAATTGAATATTCTATCAACCCAAGTTGTGATGTCATCAATGAATATAACCTAGTTTTTGGCAGCAACGATAAGGATTCTACTCAGCAAATAGGTTGGATATAAGAAACACATATTAGGATATTAGCAACAAATGCTGGGATTTTAATTAAATGTGGCATGCTACTAAATGTTTGGCAGAAAAATATGGAAAAAATATGGAATGTGTCTAGTCAAGCAATCATAGAATCGGGATTGGCTAAGTTGGGGGTATAAGCAACAAGCCAGGGGTATATAAGCAAAATTGGAACAAACAACTGATTTGAGCAGCAAAATAATGTTTTCCGAAAAATTGGATATGGGCCCCCAATTGATGGGAATTTCAATTCATGGATCGTAAATGGTTCAAAACTCATAGCTGTGTTCAAACCCCAAGTGGGGTTTTGTCTGAAAATAGGTTAACCCTGAACCCCCGTGTTTGCACGTGAAGTAAAACGACATCAAGTCGGATGAATCTAGGGCAAGGTGCCCAATTTTGGGGATTTAACCATATTAAATGGTGAATTCTCACCAACAATTTCTGGGAGTTCACCAATCAAAATTGGGATGATCGCCAAGAAAATGGGGAATGTAACCAGCACATTCTTCTGCGCAACCAACCTATGAACAGAATCAAGAATTACAATCCAGGAAAGGGATCCTCCCATATTGCATGGGACCACAGATATAATAGTTACAGAGGTTAGGATGCAACCTCCCCTATGCCATGGTGTGCTTGTGTTCTTACTTGTGTAGGCAGCAAGAGAAGGTAGGTACCTTAGCTGGCCTCTTAGTAGATACTTGGGAAACTGTGCATCAAGGGAGTTTTCGGTAGTTTTGCATCAAGGATATATTCAACTCCAGCGGTTAGGTCAGTGTGAATCGTTCGCTTGGGCAGTTGTCACAGTGGGTCAGGACTGGGTGGTCACTTGGCGCACTGCTTGCTGTATTTTTCCCCTCTTTAGGGATCATCACCCCGTTGAAACAATGAAGCCATCAGGTAGCGTCTAGGTATATATGGTATATGTATATAGATAGTCTAAATATATCAAGTCAAAAAAAAACATGGCCTATGTATACATGTATGTGTATATCTATATATTATATATATAATATATAATATAATATATATATAATATAGATATATATAATATAGATATTATATATAATTATAATATATATTATATATATATACACGCATATACATGTATGCGTGTGTGTGTGTGTGTGTCACTGATCACGAATTGTCACTTGGCGTGGGGTACATCTTGCCATGCCAGGGCGCTAAAACAGATCGGATCGGTGAGTGGATAGCATATCTGGCCTGGCGGAGAATGGCCAGCTCCTCTCCGGTCTCACCAGACAATGGGAAATCCCCATCAACAACGCTGGGAAATCCACGGAAATCCCCGAACAATTCTGGGATCCATGCGTGAACTGATGTTTTGTGAATTGTCTGGATGGGCCATCCCAAAATGTTCTTTCTGCTGTCAACTCAGAGATTCAAAAGATCCAAGACACCAGCTTTTACCGTGCATCTTCTAAGAGGATCACAAGAATGGCCATGGGGCCATGGAAGTTGCTTTCATAGATCCACAACAAACAACCATTGATAATGTGCGTGTGAATATAATTCTACTATATCCACACTATGTATATATAATTATATATATATATATGTATACATGCATACATTACATTACATTACATTACGTTACGTTACGTTACGTTACGTTACGTTACATTATATACATTAGATAACATAACATACATACATACATAAAACAACACAACACAACATACATACATACATACATACATACATACATACATACATACATAAAATAACACAACATAACATACCATACCATAACATTATGGGCAAACCCCTCCTCTTGCCCGCGCCGACGTCCACCACGTGTCCGAACATCAAAAACACTGTGTTTTGTGCGATAAAATGCACATGTCCCATGATCATAGCTTTCATCTTGCAACGCACTGCTTCGCAACCTGTTCATTGAATGTTACATCATCATCATCATCGTCGTCATCATCATCATCACCACCACCAACAACAACCCTAAACCCTAAAACCCTACACTCTAAACTCCTTGAAAATTCCCTTGAATATAAACGTTAACGGGGGTGGGGATTTGATGATTCCCTAGAAACTCTTTTGAAACATCGTTAAGATTCCCTTGAATCAATATCTTTTGAATTCCTAAAAAAAAATGTGTGTGGGCGAAAGGGGGGGGTTGCGCATAACATAAAGGGGGGTTGCACATTGCATTACATATGTACTATATCCATCTATATCCCCATTGTTATACCCTGGCACAACTTTGCCTACCCATTGGCCTCCAAATGGAGAGACGGCCCCTTAAGGGCACCAGAAGCCATCCTTTTGATCCAAAAGAAATCGAAGAATTCGAAATCGAAGTTGTGGCCTATCAAAGTCTTAGGTGATGAAAGAAACATCCCCTGGTTGAATTGTTTATGAGAGGAGATAATCAGTTTATAATGTTAATAGTGGAATATCAGTGGCATTTTCAATACCTCCCTCCCCAAAGCATGGTGACGACTCGACGATCGTCCCCTTTCCAAGCACTGGTGCATCACTTTGTCGCAGCCGTGACGCTGGAGTTCCCAAGGCACCCTTTCTTTGAGGGCCAGGATGGCAGGATGTGGAAAGCGACCCGTTTTGGGAAGCGTTCACTGATTCACCACGGGTCAGCGACCAAAGGGGATCCAAAGGGGTGACTGGATGACTCACATCAGCGCGAAGCAACTAGCGCGAAGCAACTAGCGGAACTAGCGCGACAGCCGCTGCTGTGCTTGCGCAGTGAGTTGTCGTGCTAATGTTTGAGCAAACTCATAAAGTTCATAATCCAAATGATTCACCTCCTTCAGAAAAGCTGCTTCTTGAACGCTGAAGACCTGCTTCACAGGACAACCTCCTTCCAGAATCCGAGTACTGAGTATCAACCAGTAGCTGTCGACCACTGGGATTAAATCATCTACAAAATTGAAGCAATGTCTCCCTCTGGCATGATAGATGTTGAATCTACAGAGGCTGACGCAAACATAAATATATACAAATATCAACCAGTCACTCACTCATGTTCAGCTGGATTCTTCAGTGCCATTTGATAGATATATATCAAGGAACAATCAGTTATACAGGCAACCATGTTATACCAGCACAATGATATTATATCACCAGTTTATCTGGGGTGACAATTCCCCATCTCCACCTTTTGGGGATCGAAAACCTTTGGTGGAAACACCATCGACCAGTGGAGGCCATCGATATGTTTGGGAGGAAAAACCCCATGGGTTTCCGCTTAACATTAACCCACAAAAGCCTATCCATTGATTCATAGATTTACAAATATGTCTGGTCATTCATAGATATTAACGGAATCTTCATGGATGGATCTTGTGGCTGGGATTTGTCTATCCATTTTATCCCAGTAGATTATTCTTGAATCACCATTGAATTATCATTAAATCATCATTAAATCCGATTATATCCCATTATATACCACTACATCTCCAGTATATTGTTTATTGTACCCCAATTATTCCACCATTTTTGTTGGGTGGTTGAGTCATCTGTGTTCTTCGAAAAAATCTTGGTCTATCCTTTATATTCCATGATATCCCGTTATATCGCATTGAATTATCATTAAATCACCATTGAATTATCATAAAATCACGACTCAATCCCATTGAATCACCCGTAAATCCCGTTAAACCACCATTGAATTCCATCATTAAATTATCCTTAAACCAGGGCACGTTCTTGGGAATCCGATGCCAATGCGAATGCCAAACGCTCCGATCCACGTCCACGTCCCAGCCAAAGACAGCACGCAGCTGTGCCAGGTGATCCGTCAAGTCCTCCATGATGAGGACCACATCAAGCTTGGACAAAACTCCTCGCAATGACAAGGATGATATACAACATATCTAGATTAATGTTGTGTATATAATATATATAATATATATATATATATATAGTGTTGCTAGATATACATATGCGTTTGTCATCATCTATACGTACCGGATATTACCGGATACTATATGTAAATATTGTGTACATCTTTAGATATGAATATTATATATATAGTATTAAGACTCTATATTGATAAAGCTGGTTCATCTCATCTGCAGGAGACTCCATGAACATTGAGACCCTATGCGGCGATACTCGGAAGGACTTGGGTGGGTCCTCCTTTGGCTTCCCCAATTTTGACCTCTTCCAACCAGAAAACACAGGGAGCCCGGTCTCCTTTGGCTTTCTCCAGATGTTGGCGTGTAACCTCCCCTGGCGCCACATCATAGTCGCCACTCAGGGTGCGCACGGCGAAATTGTCGAAGTGTTGGTAGGTGTCAAAGGGCGGCAGACAGAAATGGAAAGCCAAGTTCCTGGATTCCATGGATTTACCTGGTAAACATACAAACAACTATGGAACATCACCATTTTTCATGGATAAATCAACGAACTAATGGCCATTTTCAATAGCTATGTTGGTCTGTTAGTTTACCAGAGGGTAAACTGAAGTTGTTTACAGGAAACCATGGCTTTGACCCACAAGTCTTGCTAACACTAGTCCGACATTGGATGGATTCGATGTTCAAAGAAACTTGGGCAGACTTTGCACATCAGAGCTGCCTTTCAAGTTGTGAATTTTACTCTCCAGCCAGACATAGACGTATAGAGAAAAACAAAATGGAAGACCATGATAGCTTTCTGACTTCCAGTTGAATCTACACCAACAGAGTTGGATATTTTTTCAGGCAGTCCTCATAACGACATGACTGCGAAGGGTCTGCAGTATGATTCCCTTTTCAAACTCGTTGCCGATCAGGGTGGATTTCAGACCCGCCACTGGATCTCTGAGCATGATACCAAAGAGCCTCGGGAGCAGAACACACGGAAGAAAATGGTGCAGAAGGGGCGCATTTGCGGGGCAGTCTTTGAAACCTCCTGAGTCACTTCTCACCAGGACACATGGCCCGGTCGGCCACTGTGCCACAAGTGGGTCAATCTGCTTCAAAGCCGACCCGCACAGCATGGCAAACTTTAGCCCTTGTATTCCTCCAAAATGTCAAAACCCATCAACCAGGAACCTATCTTTCGCCAGTATAGCCAAACATTGAACAGCCAGGCAACTGGTTAAATCATGTTAAATCATGTTAAATCATGACAAGAGACATGTTTTGAGAGCCGCCTGAGCATTTTAAGTCATCTTCATCAAGTACTCGTTCAACAGCTGAGAAGGTGTATTGCGTACTGACCTCAATGGATCCCCAGGAAAATTCACGAAAATTCCAACCGGAAACCATGGTGTTTTGGAAAATCTGGAGGCTTCCTATGGTTTCCTGCAGATTTTCCCTGAAACCTATTCTGGGATGACCCGAATCCGTCCAAGATAGGCCTGGAATCCGAAACAATCCCTTTTGATGTACGGGTTGGCTTCGTGAAGCTTCATTACCTTCACTACCACAATGAAATAGCCATTTCCAGACAAAACATGGGATGGTTTTTGGATGGTTCTTTTTGGCCACCCAGTGAAAAGGGGTATTGATGCTTAAAAAAGTCAATTGGTTGTTTGAGCCACCGAAAAAAATTACTCACTGGGGGTCATGATCCGAAGTAGGTGTGAAACCAAAGGAATTTTCATGAATGTTCAACACCCCTAATCAGGTTAGGTCATGAACTATGGAAGTTAAGGGAATTCCAGCAACCGCAACAGCAACCGCAACTGATGAAATCCAGCGGCTGCACGCTTTCTGCAAGGGATGCGAAAAGCCTTTGGAGTGGAACATCCATCTGGCATAATGTTACCTGAGCGCCAGTGACTGATGCTATGGTGGACTCAGCTGTATGGTTGTGAGTCAATACCCTGCCTAGGAAGATCCCAATCATGAATATAGAATAATGGACTGGTGTGTTCATCAGCAATTCTTAAAAAGGCATCAATTTATTTATCCCGTGTGGCAGTTCAAAAAGATTGACCTCCAAAAATGTTCACGTCAGATCTCAAAAATCACCAGCCAAACAGCTCCAAACAGTTCATTTCCCACCACTTCAACTTCGGTACAATTGTCCTTGGGCGGAGAGACCTTCTCCCCATGCGCACGTGCCAAATCACAGATGGTGGTGCCACCATAGCTGTGCAAATGGACCCAGAGCACCTTCGGGTCGTTGAAATTGCCGGGTTGTCGAGTGGCCTCGGTGATTTCAAATCTTCGATGGAAACCCATGGTTTTTGAGAAAACCCATGGAAAATCATAACCGGAAACCATACCATAGTTTTCACCACCAGGTATGAAGGTTCACTGTCAATTTTTTCCTAGAATCAAATTTGGTGAACATTCCCAAATTGAATATCAATAGTCTGTGTTGGGATGTTGTCCAATGCTGGGCTCTTAGGCGTTGACCCATCACCACAACAATTGATACAAACATATATAAAATGTGGATGGTCATAGATGATGATACAAGATGGTAAGAATGATGGTAATAATGAGTCGTAATAAATATATATATATATATGTGTACATATATATATATTATGATAATATATGGATGATAGTTGACCTGATAGTTTGTCCATCATAAATAATGTATCTATATGATTTCATAATATGATGGATAGAAGCCACAAGATTGTCGATACCACCACTAATCATGTTTGATTCCAACAAAGGGAATGACTTGACCCAGTTTTCAATCGGGATCGGATGGTAGGTCCATATACTAATATAGACATAGAATGACATAGGACATAGATATATGATGATATATGATGATATATGATGCTATATGTTGGAAAATCATGGTGCCTTTTCTCCCAAATTTGGATCTCCCCACCACCACATCCCCATGACGCGTCACTGGAAGCTTCACCACCTGCACCGCGACCGGTGCTGGATCCGGCGCCGGCGCCTCCGGCGGATCCGGCGCCGGCGGCGCCACGGCTTCCAGCGGTGGCGGCTCCATGGCGGCCGTGGAGATGTCTGGGACGGGAAACTCACCTGGGCGGCCAAGACACCGCTGGATTTGGGAAATGAAAATGTGAAAAACGCCAGAAAAATCCACTGATTGATTCATTGGCTTCGGCTTTCTGGAAAGTCTTTAAGAGAAAAACCAAAAATGATGGATGGTTCATGATGGTTCATATTGATGTTGCATAGTTCAATAATGTTTAATCAGTTGGATGGTAAATGAAAACTGCCCATGGCTCCAGCCATGTCGCCCATGTCACCTCTGACCCCAGCTTCCGTCGCTAAGTCTCGCCAAGGTTGGAGCACCAGCGAAGCTAAAGAAAAGCCAGCCACGATGGACAACACGATGATGCCGATGCCACGCACGGGAGCCGACCTCCAGGACGACTCATCCTGACCCGTGATGATGGCTTGGTTTCAGGGAGAATCTACGCTTCAAACTCGTTTTTTTTCTATGAAACATGAGGGTTTCCTAGAAAGGTTCCCTTTAACCAATTCTGGGAGGTTTCAATATGCTTCAATCCCCCTGACCAATATATGTTGGTGGGGATCTTCCCAGGTACAAATGGAAAACATACCCTTGGAACTTGTGCATGTGAAGGGGGTGGGCAACCTGTGGTTAAAACCCCGTGTGAAACCACCGGACGTCACACAAATATACAGACATGCGTGGTTTTTTTGTTTGTACCCCAAAAGTCTCTCCTGTATGCATAGATGGTCTATTTTGGGGCAATGATTCTTGTTTTGGAGCCCATCAAAAAAATCGGTGTCACAACTTGAAAGTTTTTATTTCAGGAACTTCGTCGGCGAACTCGGCCGTCTCACCCGTCTCGCCGGTCTCTTCATCGATGGCGAAGTCACTCTGTGCGCTTCGTTTCTTCTTTTTGTGGAAGCGTTTTTTGCCGCCCAACTTTGGACGCATGGCGACATGGCACAAAAAAAGGCACCGACAGCGCTATTCAGCGCAATGCTCAGCTGGCAAGTGGTTGTTGATTGGTGATCCTCAAACATTTTGGTCTTGAAGAGTGTTGGGTCCCAAGATCAAGTTTGAAATTGTTCACACTCGCTTCAGAGTTTCCTGGGAAGGTTCGTGTCAGTTTCGATCAAGCTGGAGCCCAAACGGTGTTCAGCCGTTCAGCCAACGACAAGGGCAGAGTGATCACATGACACCGGATGAATCTGGATACTTCTTGATAGGGATGATTCCCTTTATCATGGTTTATGCATGTTTATGCGCTGGTAAGGCAGTGAAATCGCTCGAAGTTTATTTTCTCCAAGTGAAGCTGCAACGCCTTCAGCAGCAGAACCCTCGTGGATCCTCTGCTTGGGTCTGATTCGATCTGAAGCAGCTTCAACTATGAAGATATCCACAAAAGTCATAAAATGTCATAAACATCCACCAAGTTTGTCATCAACATGAATGGAATATCAATTTTCATAACGACATTTCTCGATGAACACCATCAAAAGCCAGCAAAAATTACAGACTTCCTCAGGATCTAAACGATCTGTTTGAACTCCTGCGATGAGCGCGATCGAAAACCCGGATCGGTATTCCCGATCAATTGGAGGTTGGTTCATCGGGATTTTTTGATGGAGTATGCCCGATAGCTTGGGTAGTACAAGTACTGTACAAGTTGTATATGTTAGCTATACAACCTCTCATTTTGCGCGCACGCATACATTGGAAGAACTTCCAAGACCAAGACATTGTTTGAGCTAAACAGGTGAGAATTTGGTTGCCTCTAGAACCAATACAACCCGAGAAAACACCAGCTGATCAATTGCAGTGCAATGGGACTCCTTTGGGTTCCAAGTAAGGCCATCCGCCGTCATTGTTTTCTCCAACTCTGCCTCTTGTGGGCACTTGGCTACACCACAATGTGCTACAAATGTGGGGGCCATCACTGTCCAGTTCTCAAGCCTCATAGATGCCACTGGTGTACTCGTTGCAATACTCAGGATGCACGCGGCAGAACTCCGGCTGCAAGTGAGATACACCCAGGTGGAGCAGATCAAAGTTGGCCACTACCTGGAGATCCAAGCCCCCGGTGGCACCCTGCTGTTCAGGTGAAAAAATGCTGGCACATGAACTCCATGGTATATACGGTATACCCCATTTTCAGACACCCAAAATATCCCAAAATCATTTTAGTGGTTAAATCGTACCCCCTCATATTCCCACTCTAGTTCGTTACAAGTTGGTTCCCAGCCTCATTCAACCTGCTTAGGGCATCCTTCAAATGGCTCTGCCAGTAGTGCCCTGGTGGTGTGCCACCAGTCATGTCCTCCACTCTCAAAGCGGCTGGGTTGCTCCACATCCGCTCTGCAAAGGCTGCAGCGCGGGGGAAGATCAAGGCCATCCCGTTGCCTGTTCCATTGCCACGTTGGATTACGGTATAACTGGGATATCAATGGGGGTACCAGGCGGATATCATGGGGGTATATTTTTTTTAATATGCCCAACAATTTGATATTTGCGCGTGTCTGAAAATGGGAGATGGGCATGGGCTACGATTTTTAGGGAAACTCTACAAACACAAACCGACTGCAGGCCATGCAGGCCAGCGAGGCCATGAGGGACAACAGCCCTTGCATCCCCTGGAGGAAAAACAAGCAAAGCGAAAGAAACAAAATTTTATATCATATAGATGATTGATCGTAAAATCTATTCATTATATATATATTTATATATAGTTGTATATGATCACATAGTAGTTACATCTATATACTGTAAATAGATACATAATCTGGTTGGTACTTTCAACCACCACCCACTTCTGCCAAGCAACCCATCCCTCCAATCTCCGACCTCGCCGATCAGCATATTGGGGGGTAAATGGGCGAAATCTCGGAGCTACCAAAAGTGGCCATCCAGCCTGATAGAAATCTCAAATTCTATGCCGTGACCCAAGTCTAACAGGTATGATGAACCGCACAGTCTGGTGACCCTACTATCCGTTACTATCCTATTGATTCAAATAATTTGAAAGCTGCACTAGCTGTGTGGCCGGCAGACCAAAGTGCCATCTCGGCTCCGAGGAAAGCTTTCTGACAGCGGTGCGTCTTCAGTGCAGAACCATATCCTTGAGTGGAGTTGAGCGAATATAATGCTGCCCACGAAGCACGGGCGCACCAATAGTCAGGACCCATGGAAATCCAATTGGCTCCTGATCCACAATCCATGTACAGCCAGCCATAGTTGGAGTTGTCCTGTGGGTATGTTGCGGCACTTTGGATCAGATCATACTTGTTGCAATCCTCCTCGGTGAAATGAGCTGGACATAGCTGGACCCATTGACAAAAAGACATCTGTAGTGTTTATCTCTGTCTGTCTATCGATCATCTAATTAATTAATTCTTTACCTTCTCATTGATCTTTCCACTTGCTTGGCCTTACAAGACATATGCAATATCATGCAGTGCAATTTTTCGCCGCCACCATCTAGTCATGCCATGAAGTAGAAATACAGCAGCACTCCCTGATCCTTTCCGTCACAAGTGATGTAAAACAATCTTTCTGTGTCAATCATGGCTTTCGTATCCCAAGCCACTTCAAGTGCTTCGCTTTCTTGTGAATATGTATGAATATGTTTTTCTTGATATGTGCACATCATGTGCAGCTGCGTCTCTTCTGAAATCGCTGGTGAGGTCGAATCTGATGAGGGAAACGTCCAGAGCTGCAGCACCGACTTTTCTTTTAACTTGGTGGGTGGCAGTTGCACGGCCATATCCGTTACAGCTCCTGACCAAGCTGCCCGGGGAATCTTCGCAGGAGACGGAATGACACCATCCTTGGTAGCTTGTGGGCTGAAAGGAGTTGAGCACTGGAAATAATGTACTCTTTAAGTGTTAATATGACCAATTACAAAGTCCCCTAAGTATCTAGACTATCCTATGTATAATCTGGTGTATAACCGCACAAACACACCAGTATTAATTAACCAGTTACCTCCAGTGGGGTGATCCTCTAAGTAGATCACATTTTGGGGTCTCGTTTCCCTCACAAAGCAGCTTGTGAGCTCTTGTCAGGTCCCTTCTTTAGACTGGGATCAAAGTAGTCCTGCACTTTCTGGTTGAGATACTCCGGGAACCACCACGTGATGTTGCTCCCCTTCGGCTTCTTTGGCACAGCAGCACAGCCGTGCGCGGAGGTGGAGCTACACTGTTCCCAGCATTGCTGACGCAGAGGCTGCTCCAGCAACGCACACAGCGAGGCCGCTGTGGGCTCATCGCCGCCCACGTGCAGAAAGGGTGCCGTGGTGAAATCCTCTTCAACCTGACAAAGCTTGGAGATGGGGGGATGGATGGGCTTAAAAATGTTCAATTTAAAATGTGAAAGCCAGTTGAAACCTATGATCTGAACAATTTTTTGGGATTATGGAGGATGAACATCCATTTACCAGCTGATCTTGACCTGGGTACTATGGGCGTGGGGCAATGGGTCTTGGGCATCTTGCGGCCTTGACACCCACTGAATCAAATTCTTGAAATCTCAGGGTGTTTAAAAAAGTGAACCATTAAAATTAAAAAGCAAACCATTGACTCCTCCCACCACTTCGCACCGCTGCCTGTGTGAGAGCTGTTCTGACAAAGGCCAGGGTATTTGAGCTGGAGATGTTCCAAGTGCCGGGCGGCGGTTCATATGCAAACTTTGGCAACGAGAACTTCACCGTAGCCGCCACTGTGAGATTCAAAGCAGCCGCCAGCGCCGGCGCATGCATTGGACCATCAATCTCGGGCAGGATGGAGACGCCACGCAGGCGTGCAAACCTGGCGGAAATTCCAAATGCACCAAGTCATGTATGGACTATGGCAATTTAATCTGGCAAAAACAAAAAACGTTTCAATGCGCGAATATTCATGTATCGTTGACTTTCCCGGCAAGGATTGGGATTTCCCCATTCCCATGCTTGACTACCAGAAGGTCTGCAAGAAAATCACAAGAAAAGACATTGCAAAACCATGCTGCAGTTTGGAAACTCTACCAATTCTCTGATGTCACCACGTGAGTATGTCAGAGCCTTACCGTTGATATCGCGGTAGCTCAGCTTTTGCGCAACCTCAGGGTAGCCTTCAATCTCAAGCGGCCATGACGCAGTATCTGTCAGGTGCAAGTGCAAGATGTTGATTTTGAATTCGGCAAGTGCTGCAACAAGCATTTTGATCCTTGGGCGGTGGCAGCGGTGGGGTGTCCACAAGCCGCACAAGCCGTCATTGAAAAAATATGGAAAAACACGTTCCTACACTGACCCATCATTGAGAAGTTTAGCGTTTCCCAAACAATGCATGTGTATGTATGTGTATACGTATTTAAATATATATATATAAATATATATGTGTGTGTACTGTAAATAAACTTATTAACACATACATACATACATTACATTACATTACATTACATTACATTACATTACATTACATTACATACATTGCATACATTACATACATTACATGCATTACATACATTACATACATTACATACATTACATACATTACATACATTACATACATTACATACATTACATACATTACATACATTACATACAATACATACATTACATACATTACATACATACA
>Ga0126342_10002082_pt1 | contig 30306 bp, 21 predicted proteins | sample Cyp1metagenome_FD_92528 | JGI IMG/M metagenome (GOLD analysis project Ga0126342, IMG submission 92528) | Coral microbial communities from Lord Howe Island, Old Settlement Bay, Australia - Cyphastrea 1 metagenome | ecosystem: Host-associated > Invertebrates > Cnidaria > Coral ...
ATTTGGGCAGTCAGTTGTTTTACAAGATATCAAGATCACTGATCTAATCTCTTTGACATAATGGTTCCTGATGGTTGCAAGATATGGCTTTGTCTGAAAACAGGGCACCTGGGCACCTCGAATCACGGTTGATCATAATTTTCCCTTCCGCAGACCATTCTATCAGGCTGGGAAACTCTGACTATAGCTGCTATAGATCCAACTGGCTCACTTTTTTTGACTGGGAATATGGATGCCCATTGCTATAGCTCCAACTGGCTTACCTCCTTCCAACCACCCCGCCTCATGCTCAGCCTGTCTCTGCAACGCCGTCTTGCCTCACTGGTGGCAGGATGCCGTCCCCCGGTTTCACATGAAACATCCTGAATTTCTATGGTCCCAGTCTGTGGTTTCAATCTATTTCATCCCCTAGGATTTACCATGGTGTATGGCGGGCGTGAAAAATATTGGGGCGAAGGGATTCAACGGAGATATTTCATGGGATACAATGGCAAAAACAACCAGAACATCATGGATAATTTGATGATATACCCAACAATTTGCGATTGGTATATAAAACATATACAAACATATACAAGTTGGGTTGCTGCAAAAAATAATTGACATGAATTTTTCAAAAAAATCGCCAGGTTGTTTCAAGAACAAATGCCAATGCCAAGTGTCTTTTTCTTTTCTACCCGATCATCTAACATACCCATGGACAAATGACTACAACGACCCGATTTGTGATGATGTCCCTATGAAAACGGTGGGTTTTCCATCCATTTGCCATAGGGGTTTCCATAGTTTTCCATCCGTTTTTCATGTGGTTTTCCCAAACTCAAAGGACACTGGGAAAGCTGGCCTTTGTGCTCCATCACCGAGGCGGCTTTCAACTTGGCCTCGAGGAGATTCTCCTAAGTCATGGCAGTGCCCATTCAGTCATAGCTGGTCAATGGATGGTTATTCCATGTTATTCCCCGAAAGATCATAGGTGTTGACCCAATCTCCACAAAATGTGGGGCCTTGAAGCGATCAAATTTATGGGGATTCAAGATGATTTGCTCTACAAGAATTGGGATTTAGCTTATAAATATCAAGTTTTAGCCATGGAACATGGGATTTAACAAACAACCATTTTTTTTATGGTGGCTGTTGCGGATATATCAATATATCTATACAATGGTTGGATGGATGAAACAAGACCAACTTGTAATACCCAACTCTCAGGACCTAAGGTCCGCAATGATTCCCCCACATATTCCATGTGGATGATCAAAAACCACCATAAAATCGGGGTGGGGCCAGCTATGGCCAGCTGTGAAGAGAAGGGCACCTGTTAGGGTGAACTGACCCATACCTACATGTGCCATGGTCAAAAACATTATAGGAATAAAGTATGGGCATCCCACCATCGGGGTAGTGGGTACCGTAGATTAAGCCCCATTCATTGGTGGGTGACCATCCACTTTCTCTGGAAAAACAATTCCCAATTCATGTTCTGACCATAGGTGCAGGATTATTGGTTGGTTAGTCGGATGTTACATCCCATGATATCCCATGATATGTCCATAAAATGATTAGTCGTGTAACCCATTAACATTGATGGTTGATTCATTCCACTACTTATTATAGATAAACCCAGGTCTTAATCATCCTATGGTTTCCCATCAGGGCAGTGTTCAAAACTCTCTGATTTTCCATTATACTGCTTCTTTAAGAACAGAATTTCACTACTGGATGATGATAGTCCCCAGTAGATTGGACAGTATCACCCCAGTGAGAAAAAAAAACACATCACCCAACAGAGCTTTAGCAGCACCAATATTTTAATGTAACGGGATAGCATGTTTTTTGTGAATCCAGAAATCCAGAAAGGCAATGGAAATTTCCAATGATAACAGCCGGCAGCCGGCTGTACCGGGTGAATGTTCCCATCATTTCCTCCCATGGTGAAAGCGCACCTCTTGGCTTTCGGCAGCCTCTTGCGTTTTGGCCCTGGACTCCATGTCCTTGGCCTGAAAGGACACGGTGACATGGTGACATGGTGACATGGTGACATGGAAAAAATCCTCTGATGTAATATTGAAGTACCCTCTGGTAAATTAACATAGACCCTGGCAGTTGTCGGGTTTGGAAGATTAGTTTCCATTAAAACTAGGCTATTTTCAGGGTCTATGTTAATTTACCAAAGGGTATATTATTATAAATCTATATCTCTGGGTAAATTAGAATATTTCACTAACCTCTATTTAGTTCGGCCATTTGGGGATGATTTCCTTTATTAACCATGATTCCAGGGCTCGGTCGCAGTGAGGTCGTTATAATTTACCCAGATATATGCTTTTTAGTGGGTATAACATGGTATTATATATGTATTTATCATTATTTATCTATAATTGAATAATATGTTGTTCATGGGTATAACGTGATTCAGTGCCCCTTTCAGGGTAGAGCTAACCGAGCACATCTCCAGGTTTTTGATCAAGAGTCGCAAAATGTGCCTCCCGCAGGACCCGCTGCAACTCCAACTTCTTGGTGCCAAGGGCCTTGCAGCATACTTTGCCTTGGGTTCTGAAGCCTTTGCTGGTAAGGTTTCGATGGATGTGTTCACTTATTTTGGGGAGTCTTGTGGTTTGTGAGGTGTGCGGTTGTTTTTGAGTGGCGACATAAGCATTCTTCGAAAAATTCGATGTAATCAAAGGGCATTGCTTGATTTTGGAAGGATTCTGGCCACATTTGGGTTCCATGCTAAAGTGAAGGGTTGTAAATTCTTGTGACACCTATTTTTTTTGCGGATATGGATCACCTTTTCGACGAGTGCACATAGCAAATGAAACAACAAGAAACAACCACAATTTTGAACGATGATTCCAAGATCAGCTGGGAAAACCCCTTCCAAAAGTTCCAAAATCACTTAAGATTTTGTCCCAATTGGCCCAGTAATGTCCAGTATGTTTCCCAGAAAATGGTTGGGAAACATGGTGGTTTTGTACCCCAAGAGTTGGTGAAAAAACACAGCACCCACCCGTCCAGGGTCACCGGTGACCTCCTCTTCTCCGATGACCTGATTTTTTGCCATTGATTTCATCCAAAATTGGGATAACATTCATAAAAATAGAAGAAAAACGCGTTAAACATGGTCAAAAACCAACTAAAGTAACATAAACTAGTTGAATTGGTTTATAACTCGGACCTGTCCCTGCCAATTTATGGGTGGGCCATCTTCATTTATCCCAATATATCCCAAGCACTTAAAAATCATCCTATCATTGGAACGTTCACTGACGACGTACGCATGTCTATCTGTCCATCTAGGTGAGAGAACCAAAAACACATGGTTTCATCCCCAAGAATGTCCTTGAACTGCTAGTGATAGGAGATTTCTGATCAATATCAACCCTTCCTTCGAAGTTTTCATTGTTAATATTTCCATGTTGTTCCCTATTGATTTTCCAAAACAAAAAACACATTCATTTTGTTAGTGACATATATCCAGTTTTTTTGGTATCTGATGGTGGTATATCCAATTGAATATCCCCGCAGAAATTGTTCATGTTGTACTTCCAAATTGGGGTATTTTATTGGTTAGTCTGAAAATATGATACCTCCAAATCCCATGGTTTATCATCATGTTCCCCCGTGATATTGCAATGTGGACACACAATACCATTGGTTAACATATATGTCTACATGCCATTGTATCATTTCCCATAATTTCACCATTAATCGGTGGTTTTCCCACGAGTTTCCCATCCTATCTTGTCCAGACTCGCCCATGTACAGAAAAACGATGGTCTCCGGACCTCCTCTTGGAGTTTTTGCAGTTTCATCTTGGCTTTGTTCACCTTCTCATTGGAGACCTCCGCCGTTATTCGCACAGAATTCATTGGAAATCCATGGGATGAAAAAAAACCCTTGGGCGAACGAGCCCCCAAAAGCTCAGGAGAGTTTACGGGAGTTGTTAGAGGAACATGTTATTCTCACAAGGTGCAGTAATGGGTTGATATATTATGGCAACCGTCACAGGAAGCCGTTGTTTTTAGCGTCAAAAATAAAGTTGACCTTGCAAGAACGTCCCTGACGTCACTTGCAAGAATGTCCCTGACGTCAGTTTTGGGCCTTACAAATCGATAAAATTGGAATGAGCCGTGGGAACTGCTCCAGCAGTTCACGGGGCACCTTCTTCTTGCTGAGCTGTGGGGCCCCTTAAAGCAATCTCAAAAACAATACTTTCTTGAGCTACTTGTAGTTTGTTAGTTTCGTTTTCCTGGCAAAAAATGGTTCAAACCGTTCGTTTCTGCATCTGGAAACTCATGTTTCACGGCACCGGCCCATTATCCTTGACCTTCGGCCTCGCAAATCCTCAGCACTGCTCTAGTGTGAAGGGTAATTAGAGTGTTAAGTGTAGTGTGGAGTGTGAAGTGTGATGTGTAGAAATTGCCCTTAAACGGGCCCAAGCTGCGCCATGGGCCCAAGTTGGAGCCAAGTGGGCCCAAGTTGGTCTGGGCTTAAATCAAACGTTTCCAGAAAGGTTTGTTTCTGGGTGGGAAACTTACCTTTCAGGCCAAAAAAAACGTCAGTTTTTGGAAGAAAACGTGCGTTTTCAATCTGTGATGCTTTTGTGCTGAAATTTGCATGGAAAAGAAACGTTAGTTTCACTCAACCAAACATTTTATTTCTGGTGCCCAAACGTCTGTTTTTCGCAGAAAAACCATACAAAAAAAAACAAAGTCTTGCCTATATAGCTCTCAAAGATGACAAAAGGGGCCCTTAAACAAAAAAAACACCAAGAATATAAGTAATATAAGTATCAAGGCATAAATCTGGATAAATCTTGTATCCTATCCCCATTATATCCCAACGAAATATCAATTATTTTGGTTGGCTGAATTCCCTATGTGTCCCTATAGATTCTCCTATATCAAATCATCAATTACCCTCAGTCATATGGTATAGATCGCCCATTGAAACAGAATAAACAGATGTTTCATGATGCTTTTCACATTAAAAAAAGGTCATGTTCCAGCTAACCCTTCAATAAGCGGGTGGTAAACCCAGATTCCCAGTCGACTGGGACCGGGCTAACCTCGCGTTGCTTCTCCAGGCTCAACTCGAGCTCCTGCATCTTCTGGTGGGACCTCTCCACCTTCAGATCCTCCTCCTGAAATGGACCACGGCCCACCATGGCCCATGGGGAAGTTTGGGGCCAAGAACTGGGATGGGAATTTGGAAAGTCCGATTTTGTTGGGCCAAACACAAATGTAAGATGGAAGATGACGGAGAACTGTAAACACGGTCCAAAAACGAAGAATTCGCACAGCATTTCGTAGGTGGAGGGGTCTTGAATTTTGACCAAGTCGCATGTCGTAGAAGATGATTAAACGGGAGGTTTGGATGGAGGTTCCCTTCATTCTGAACCAGAAGTGAATCCCTGGTAACGACATTTTATGACATATGCTGAAGATATGTTTCTTGACGATGTGGTATCATGGGAATCCAAAATCTGAGCAACAAAAACACCAGCCTTTCCTTGTGATGTCCAGACCTAGCCAAAGCAGTAATGTAAAATCGTGCCCCAAACCTACTATGGGTTCTAGGGATCCATATGAAAACTTCACACCGATGACACACCTATGACATACCCATCTTGATCCACCAGGATATGGTTCTTTGGAGTCGCCCATGGTCTTGGAGTTCCTCCAACTCAGAACAGAGTTGGCCAACTAACGGTTTGCTGTAGATGGCCAATTCATTCGATGATTGACCTATCAAACAAGTGTATCCAGGACTGGGAACGCCCCAAGCCCCAAGGGTTGATCATCAGGGCTGTCTCGCAATTGGGTTAAACCCAGCGGTTTCCCCAATAAAATTACCAATAAATTGCAAGATGTTGGGCACCAACTGACTTAGAAAACACCCATATATCGACATGTTTTCGTTACGTCTCATTATCTCCGCAAAAATTCGCGCTAAATCCCATATTACATTCCCGTGGCTACCTTTAAACCAGAAGGCTGTCCTGCTTAGTCTTCTTCAGTTTTTGCCTCAGTTGGTCTTCCTTTTTAGATGCTTCCAGCGCCTGAACGACTTTTTCGAACGGAAACCCAGTGGACTTTGGAGAAATGCTACATGTTCATTGTACATCATTGTACCCCAATGTAGTTTTTGTTTGGAATCGGAAGACCAAAGTTTTCGGGACGGTGACATCTAGAAAACATTGGGATTTGGGGGTCCTTTACTGACACTTTTTTGGGCATGTGGTGCGAAAATTCGGCAGGAGTCCTTTTCATATCTTCTCAATTCCTGTAGAAATACCACAGTAAGAGTGATGAATCACTCCTTGAATGACTTACGCGAAAATCTGCAGGAAACCTTGCGTTGTTCCCAACATGATAGTTTCCTGCAACATCCTAAAACCAAAGCAATGAATACCCTCTGGTAGTCAAACATTGGTTTGCTCGGGAATCCCCCATTTGTTTTATTGTTGATTGTCCCAGCCTGTTTCTTAGCCCTGTCCTGCTCGCGGCTCAGCTCCTTCTTCAACTTTCCAACCTCGAAAAAACGGCCACAAACCATATACTGTATATATAATATATATGTATGTGTATATATATATAGGAAAGGGTGATTTAACCAAAAATAGCTCTATTGATTTGAGATCTATAGTTGATGTATGATAGCCAAGTTGGTTTAGCTCACAACATTGTGGCTATCGTCCCGTGGTTGAACCAGGTCATCTGCCTCAACCAGATCATCAAGCTGAAATCTGAATAATGGGAGATTAATGAGAGATTAATGAGAGAATCATGGAAGATTAATGGGAGAAGAATGGGAGAATAATGAAATAATTGTCACAATCATAATAAGAATGGGATAATACTGGGACGAATGAATGAAATTAGAAATTTGCCAGCCTGAAATAAGGCCTAACCACTTCCTAGTCGGTCACACGGATAGGAGCGGACCGAGTACCCGAATTTTTCGGCCTTTTTGGGGATGATTCCGTAACCATCATTCCTGGATACCTCGCGGTGTCGTTGTAATTCAGCCACATTATTGGTTGGTAAGATTAGCGGTCTTGGCCCAACTCCTTCCGGTGGTTGACCTGCGTCGGCTAATTGTTGGGGCGTGTTCACCATGTTTGCGCAGCCATGGCTTTGTCCCCCGGCAGTGGGGGTGGTCTTCAATGGGAGGGTTTGCACCTCCAGTGCATCCGAGCTTGGTGTCAAGGGTACGTTGTGTGGGACCGACCATGAAGTTTGCATCCAAGGACCTGTTCCAGAACATTCCATGTGCGTTCTTTTTGATCTCATGCCAAGTGATCATGATCCTTGCTTGCTTCAATGGACTTCTGAGTCTGCCTGTTTTGTCTTTGCAAATTCTCCTGAGCGAACCTTGATTGAGCTCTGTGCTGGCATGGGTGGTATAGGATGTGGTGCTCAACAGTGTGGCTTCAAAGTCATTGGGCAGGTTGATTCCAATGGGCTTTCCGCACAGCATTTGTTTCGAGCTAGGTTGAGTAGTCTTGTACTTCAGGCAGACATCACCAAAGATTCGACAGCCAAAGCCTTGTTGCAACACCATCCAGCCAGGGTGGGTTTAGTGACTTCCGGATTCAACTGCCAGCCTGTTAGCCAACAGGGAGATCAACACGGCATGAGTGATGTTCGCATTCAAAGTTTTTGGGGTACACTCCGTACAGCATATCTTCTCTGCCCTGGAGGTTTGTTGTTGGAATGTACGCCTGGTGTCGGCTTGTCTCATGACCTCAAATCCGTTCTCATGGACTTTTGCCGTTGTATGGACTGGACCTTGCATGAGTTGGTCTTTGACCTGGCCGATCAATGGCCTTGTCGGAGATCCAGATGGTGGGCTGCCTGTTTGCCTTCGGTTGATGTGCCGTGTTTGTCTTCTTGGCCGTCCGATGTCTCTTGTCATCGTGTTGACCAGCTTGTTTCTGCTTGGCCGTGGTGGTCATCTGATGAGGAAGAACAGCTGCTTCTGACCGAACTGGAATCTCAAACATATCTTGGCACCTTTGATGAGCCCAATCGCATGCTGAATGTTTGTGGTCCCTGCCCAACATTTCTTCACAGCTATGCCAATGCCACAAGTGGCTGCCCTTGTGGCTGCAGGAGTCATGGTTTTCGCTTGGAGCGCCTTCAAGCAGGCGGTTTACGGGGCGTCTTGGTTTTTGGGCGTGGTGGTCAGCCAAGATTCTTGCACCCTCGCGAGGTCATGTTCCTGTTAGGTTTTCCAGCGGACACCCCAGTTGATTCCGAATTGCGAGCTTCTCTGTGCCTGCTTGGGCAATCAGCTTCTCCTCTTCAGGCGCTTTGGATGATCTCTTTCTGTGGTGCAGCTCTGTTTGGGGATGATTGGGACGTTGTTCCAGGAAGATTGGCTTGTTTCAAAGAGCGACTCTGCTTTGAGAAGTTCCATTTGTGGCCTGTCCCTGAAGCTTGGCAGGCACAAGAGGTGACCATCTACAATGTGACTGGTGCCGCTTTTTCTTTCCGGAAAAATCTTGGACTTGTCACCATAGAACATTTCCTGAAAGCCAGCCGCATCATGTTAGACTGGGGGGGAGAAATTCCTGTTGTTGGATGGACCTGTTCGAGTGCCTGTTCATGCATTGATTCGGGATAGAGGGTACTACGGGCCGCACACTTTGATTCAAACCCACAAGCAACAGATTGCCTGTGCACCGTCGGAGCCAGTGGTGGTGTGTCTCACAGACTCCACCACATTCAGTTTGATCCCCTTGGCACCGGGTTCTTTCCTTTTTGAAGGTTTGTTGGCTTTGAATATTTTGCCTCATGCTGCACTTCTGTTGGAAGATGGACTTATGGTGGACTTGGATCAGCGGATTTGGACTCCCCGCACCTTCACCATTCACTTGCGTGGGGCAGGCACCGCAACTTGGTGGGGCCTTTCTATGGCTGGAATCCAGGCACTTGCCAGCTTCATGCGCACTCTGCTGCCACAGCCTGCGAAATGTGTCCTCCATGGATTCGCTTGGCAGGATGGTCGTTGGACTTTGCATTTTGGATCGGGCTTGTCTCATGCTCCTGAGTTGGGTGAGATTCACTGTATCTGTGTTTTGTTGGACGGTCATTGGATTCTCTTGACTTTGCGTTTGTCTAGCCTCAGTGGGTTCAGCGTTGGCTTTTGGGATGGACTTGCTCATCCAACGATTCCTCCTCGCATCGCTCACTTGCTGGAACAGTTCATGGTTGGTTGGACTTTGGATTGCGTGCGCCTTGACTCTTGCTCTCAGTTGGTTCAGCATGGACTCTCAACCTGTGGCACCATTCTCTTGGGACACCTTGGACTTGCTATTGGCCTTTTCGATGCCATGAACGTCTTGGATTTTGAGACGTATCATGACCGTTTTGTAGCTTTTGAACACTCCCTCTTTGGATTTTCGTCGACCCCCTTCATTGGATTTGGGAAGGGAGGAGGGAAAAGCACCGGAGAAGCTCAACTGCTGCTTCAGCTTGCCACAGTACTTCAGGAAAAAGGTGTCCCTCAAGATAGAGTGGAGGAGCGTGCTGCCCTTGGACTTCGCAAGATTGGCTATCAAGAAATTGAGGCAGCCTTGCAATCGGCCAATCCTTGGACTTATCTCAAGGCCATTGCTTCAAGACCACACGTTTCATTTCAATGGATCCATGCAGACGAACTGCAATCCAAGATCCGTGCAAAAGCATCAGCCAAGTTCCAGATCCAGGCCAAGACTGGCAAGAAGCATCCAAAGCCGGCCGGCGAAACCAAGCCGTTGTGGATTGATCCTAACATGCTTCAATTGGTCCCCGGCACCTTTTATGCACAGGATAAAGAGATTGGTCAAATTCAGTTTAGTGACGTGACCTCCTCAGCCTCTGGACTTGCCTTTTGTGCCATTGCTGATGTGATGCCTTTTTTGAAGGCGGGTACGACCTTGAGTGACAAACCACTTGCGGTGATAACCACTACACCCATTCCTGCGGATCATGGTAGTGCCTTGGTTGTAAACCACTTGCGCTTTCCAGCACAGTTTCGAGGCACCAATGAACCAGTGCTTCTCCAAGGCAGCATTGTCATGCTTGGCCCAGTTCCCATCACTCGGGGCAATGGTGGCACTCAGTGTGTTTTGGAACATCTCCCAACGCAAACCGTTAGGCTGTGCGTCTTTCGGGATCAGTGGGAGGGACAGTGGTCAGATTTTATTTTGCAGCCAGTTCGTGCCGTTTTGCAACAGCACCCGCTTCTCACCTTGTGTAAGATTTCGGGTTGTGGTGAAGACTGTGTCCATTATCATGCTGCTGTTGACGAGCCCTTGGACAGTGTCATCTTGGACTTGTGGGCACGTAGCTGGCATCGAGCTGATTCTCGATTTACAAAACCTGCGGATGCCAGTTACTGGAGTGTTTTGATTCGCGTCCCAGCCAGTGCACAAACCACCATTCAAGGGCTTTCTGGCTTCCATGGGCTTTATGTTGAGCCGAGATCTGACTCAGGTCGTGCCACTGATGACCGTTATGGCATGATTTGGTTGGGTGAACTTAGCTTCACTGAACTAGTCCACAAACTCAAGACAACACCTCATGCAGTGGCCATTGGTCGCCTGAGGCAGAAGTATGGATTGCGTTTTTTGCAAGAGCATAAGGAGGCTGGCACCACAGCCCTCAAGCCACATGAGCCATTTGTTGCCACCAAGGTTGATCAGCTTTATCGTTTGTATCCTTTGCCTTTTGGGACACAACGTGTTGCTTTGCAGAAATGTTTGTCTGAGTGGGGTTGGATGGCGCGTGTTCGACAAGCCATTGGAGGTGGAGCTGAGGGCACAGCTTGGGAAGTTGGCGCATCCCAGCCCCCCCCCTCTTCGATTTTGCCTGGGCCGAATGGTGATGTCGCCATCACGTTGCTCAAAAAGATGAATGCCCCAGATCCCTCCAATACTGTGTTGGCTTCCTCAACCACCAAACGTTTTCTTCAGAATGCATCGGGTGGGACAGATCCATGGACTCAAGGAATGGATCCCTGGGGAGGGTATTCCGGCTCATCAAGTTCTGCCCCACGTGCTGCAGACAAAATGCAGCAGCTCGAAGATCGCCTTCACAAGCAGGTGGTTGAAACGGTGCGCAAAGAGGTTGCTGAATCCACTGCACACGTGGAAACAGACACGCCCATGGACTTTGCTGACCTTGGTGATTTTAGGACCACTGCGGAAAATCGATTTGCACGTTTGGAGACAGGCATGCAGGAGCTACAGTCGCAGACGAGCAAATTTGAGAACTGGTTTTCACAGATGCACCAGACCGAAGCCCAGCTGCAAACCCAGCTGCAGCTTGTGACACAGCAAGTTGAAGTTCAAGGTCATGGAATCGAGCAGGTGCGCAAAGATCTGACCATGCAGGTGGGTGGACTCCAGGAAGGACTCAACACAGTCCAGAGTGATGTCACAAAGGGCTTCACTCGCCTTGAAGCTCTCCTTGAGAAGCGTGCCAAGGGCAGACCGGCTTTGCTTGGTTGCAAAGGCCGGTTTCAGTTTTGTGGATTTTTCTGGTCTGTTTAGCATCCTTGTTCCACTCAGCTGCTGCGCTTCAACTGGGTGTTGTTGAGGCCTCTTCCTTGAGCCATTTTGGTTGCTCGGATGTTTTTGTTCATGGCTCTTTCCAACATGTCTCCTACGCTTTCAATAGTGATGTGTACAGTGTTGTTATTGATTGTGTTTCTGAGCGTTCTGGGTCCTATGTTCAGTTTTTGGATTCGCCGTTCGCTGGTGTTGGACTCACTTGGACTTCGAAGTGTGTGCGAGGTGGGAAGATGACAGCTGTTACTGTTTGTCAGCTGCGACGTGAGCACAAAGCCTTTCCGTTTGGGGAGGCTCTTAATCCTGGCCCAGATCTTCATATTCACTTTGGTAATCCTTCAGGTTTGAACTCTAAAGAGCATGTGGTCTACGCTCTCCCTGCGGGAATTACCTGCTTGGCTGAAACGCAACTTGCTTCTCCGGGGCTTGCCAAGTCATGTGGACTTTTGCGATCTTGGGCCTACAAAGATAACCGACGTCTTCGTTTACTTCCTGGGGCCGCGGTTCCTTTGCGGGCCAGGAGTCTGACGTCCGGTACTTGGTCGGGTGTTTTCCAAATGTCTGATTTGCCTTGCCATCGTATCCAACTGTCGTGGCCCCAAGAGGAATTCCGTTTGGGTCGCGTTCAGGTGGCGAGCTTTAGACATGCTGCAGGTTTGATCCAAGGTACGGTTGTTTATGGCTGGAGTCCGGGACCCACTTGGCCACGTGCTCATCAAGCTACTCGTGAATTGCTGCAACGGCTCACTGTAGAGATCATCCACGGTTCCTGCGGATACCGGTTTATTTGTGGAGACTTCAATGGAGATGACCATCACTTTCCTGAATGGGAAGAATGGGTTCGAGCTGGATGGCATGAGGTGCAGTCACTCCAGTTTCGTTGTGATGGTCGATTGCCTGTTCCAACATGTAAAGGACGTACGCGTCCTGATCGTCTTTGGGTCTCTCCTGAGCTTGCAGCCCGGTTCCGTTCATGTTCGGTGCATGACTTGTTTGCGGACCATTCCCTTTTGTCTGCAAGTTTTGATTTGCCTATAGATGGAGCCGTACATTCTTGGTGGCCAATGCCTGGTAAAGTTCCTTGGGGTTCTGTTAACACTGCGGCTTGGCGTGCAGAATTGCATAGTTTTCCTGCTTTCGTTGCCACCCAGGATCCAACTGAATACTTGAAAACACTGGGTCATAAGTATGAGGCCAGTTTAAATAAACACTTCAAGCCTGACTCTTCCTTTGGACTTCCCTCAGCTTGTCGTGGACGTGCCAGCACTTTGCAATCCCAGCGGAGGACAGACCAAATGCCAACATTGAAGCCTTCTCGTGCGGGAGAAGAAGCACCTTGCTCTGACCTTGTGGGCCGTTCGTTGCAGCGTTGGTTTTGTCAGCTTAGGCGTTTGCAATCCCTCCTGCACAATATGCGCCGGGCCAGCCAGACACCTTGCGCCGTGGAATACAGGCTCAGCTTGTGGACTTCAATCAAGCGAGCTAAAGGCTTTGCTGGTTCCTTTTTGTGTTGGTGGGAATCTCGCCCACATCGTAGTCCTGGGGTTCCGGTGTCTTTTCCTGTCCTGTTGCCGTCCCTGGTTGTTGCTGAGCTCCTGTACGAAGAGTTTAAGCTTAACTACCGGATGTTGGAGAAGTGGCACTTGAATCACCGGCGTAGCACTCTTGAAGCTGTTCTCCGGGAGGACATGAAGAAAGCCTTCCGATCAGTCACAGGTGATGCCAAACCTTGTCCTGACCGTTTTGAGGAATCCACTTCTGTCCAAATTTTGGCCGTTGATGAACAGTCTCTTCAGGTTCATGCTGACAGCGACTTGCCAACTTGTGCTCAAGCTCTCTGGACTGTCGATGATGTTCCGGCGCAAGTGACTAAGGTTGATGAATGCCTTTTTGAGGTTGAGGCTGAAGTCGACTTGCTGCCAGGCATGGAGCTCACGCAAAACCGCCAGTTCACTTCCGTTGATGAGATGTTAGTTCAGTTGCAAACTTTTTGGGCTCCACGGTGGAATAAGCTCCAAGACTGGGAGCCGCACAGATGGGATCGTTTGATTGGTTTTGTTCGAAGCCATATGGCTCCCACTTCGTTTGACTTGCCGCCAATCACTGCTTCGGCTTGGGAACATATCAACAAGAGGTATGCTCGACATGCAGCTCGCGGCCCTGATGGTTTTGACCACCTGGATCTGCTTCATATGCCCCAGTCCTTTCAGCAGGGACTGGTGTCACTGCTCAACTCCATAGAGCTGGATGGCACTGCCTGGCCAAAGCAACTGCAACTTGGCTTCTGTTACCCGTTGCCCAAGAAATCCCATGCGGCGACGGTGCGGGACTTTCGCCCCATTGTCATCCTGTCCATGCTTTACCGGAGTTGGTCAACGCTCAGGTCACGGTCTCTTTTGCAGCAGTTGCGTGATCGAGTTGGTGCCGGAGTGGTAGGTTTTCTTCCGGGACGGGAGGCAGGTGAAATTTGGCACACTGTTCAAACTTGGATTGAACTGGCTCTTCAATCAAACCGTCTTCTTCTGGGTGCCGTTAGCGATGTTAGAAAAGCCTTTGAATCCATTCCACGTGCCCCTCTTTTTGAAGTGATGCGTCTTCTTGGTTTCCCTGGTCCGTTTCTGTCGGCTTGGCGAAGATTCCTTGATGGCTTGGAAAGACGTTTCTCCCTCCATGGATGTCTTGGCGAAGCAATCAGTAGCAACCATGGACTGCCCGAAGGTTGTGGACTCTCAGTGGTAGGGATGGTCGTTATCGATTGGGTGTGGGAAGTGTACCAAGCTCACTATGCTGCATCTTCCATACCTATTTCTTACGCTGACAATCTTGAACTCCTGGCTGTTGATTTGGGTTCCCTGATGACCGGTTTTGCTTCTTTGGAGACTTATGCTGAGCTTTGGGCCTTGGAATTGGATGGCCCTAAAACATTCTTTTGGTCCACTCAAGCTGCATCTCGTTCGGCACTTCGCCGACTTGGCAAAACTGTGGTTTTGGAAGCTCCTGACCTTGGGGGTGCTATGACTTACTGTCGCAGAACTGGTTTGGGTTCGCAACGTGCCCGGTTGGAATCCCTCGATGTCTTTTGGCCTCGATTGCGTCGTTCTGTTGCTCCGCTGTCAGTCAAGTTGTACATCCTGCGGCAAGCTTTCTGGGCCAAGGCTTTCCATGCCATTGGCATTACTCTCATGCCATTTCGGCATATCGTTTCCTTGCGGACTCGTGCTGCACGTGCACTGGGCTTTGGACTTGCTGGTGCCAATTCGGCTATCCGTTTAGGTTTGTTGTCCGGTGATATGACTTCTGATCCTGGCTACTTTCAGGTGGTGCGGGTCTTGACTGACTTTCGTCGTTTTCTTCGCAAGTCTCCCTCTCTCCTTGGTCACTGGGTTACCTTCATGCGCAACTTTGACGGACGTTGGTTGTCTGGTCCGTTCAGCAAACTGCTTGAAATCTTTGACCAGCTTGGTTGGACTGTGGCAGCTCCCCCATGCTGTCTTGACCATGACGGTTGTGCTTGGAATTTGCTCACGGTTAGTTCCACTACCCTTGACACCTTGCTGGCTGATGCATGGCACCAACGACTGGCGCGCGAAGTTCAGCACAGGAAGGATTATGAGGGCCTTCACGGCCTTCATTGGCCACCAAGCCGTCATGAAAAACGACTGACTGCTTTGGACGTCGCATGTCTGAATGCGGTACGCGAGGGTGTTTTTCTTTCTGGCGACTCCCAGGGCAGATTTGACAAGGTCAAAGGAGAAGCTTGTCGGTTCTGCTCTCAACCAGACACAGTGGAGCATCGTTGTTTAGTTTGTCCGGCCTTTGCATCGGCCAGACGGGAACACTCCTGGGCATGTCAGCATTGGCACAATCTTCCACGTGCACTTCGAGAACATTTGTTGCATGCGAGGAATCCCTACGCGGTTGCAAAGAAGCGTGCTCTTTGTGCATTAGATGACCAGCCGGTTGTCTTTGAAGATGTGGAGGCCTCTTCTGATTGGGTGGATTTATTCACAGATGGCAGCTGTCTCAACCCGTCATGTTCTGCTCTTGCACTGGCGGCTTGGGCATTGGTTTCTGCAACTCATTCCAGGACCCTTGCTGCTGGACCATTGGGTGGTCTTCATCAGGAAATTAATCGGGCGGAGCTCTTTGCTGCAGTGATGGCTTTACAATGGTCCTGGGAAGGTGGGTTCCGCAGTGTTCTTTGGACGGATAGTGCATATGTGGCCCGTGGCCTGCATTGTCTGATTTCAGATTCCGATGCTTTTGAACCGGATACCAATGAAGACCTTTGGGATCGATGTGCAGAGTTGCTACAAGCTCTTCCAACCAATGCGTTCAGGGTTCAACATGTCCCTGGACACCAAGATGTTGAAGCTGCTGCGTCCCCTCTGGACGAGTGGACAGCGTACTGGAATGGCGTTGCGGATTTGGCCGCGAGACATGCTCATCACGCAAGGCCACTAGCATGTCAACTTGTTTGCAACACTTTTCAAGATCATTTTTTGGCATCAGAAGCTGCTGTGGACAAGTTGCGTGAATTGCACTTGGCCATTGCAAGACAGCGTGCCGGTGGTGATTTTGATGTGGAAGATTTCCAAGATGAGACCGACAGCATACCACAACAGAGATCTTGGCAACAGGTGGATGACTGGCTTGATGCGCTGCCCCTTGGATGGACCCAGACCTGGTTAGCTGAGCCGAAAGCTAGGTCCTTTTCTCCAGAGGCTGTGCAAACGCTACTTCACACACTGCAGATGGAACGTGAGAGAGCGGATGGTGCTGTTTTTCTTTCATGGTTAGAGCTATTTTTTTTGCTGCATGTTTTACAGTTTTCTCATCCAATTGAAGTGTCGCAGAATGGCCGTACAGTTTGGCAGATCACATCCATGGTGCCTGCTGCCCAACATGGGCAGCTGACGGTGGGAGCACGCATCAGATTTGTGAAGTCGTGTTTGAGGTTAGTGGATTCTGTGTTTTGTTGTGGGATGAGTTTTGTTTCCCATCTGGACTTGAGTCGTTTTCATGTACATCCGCCTCTCCCCGGGGTGGCACTGCATGTGTCATGTCATGCCTTGCGGCAATTGGATGAGGCTTTGAGCCAGTGGACATCTCATCGTGCTGTCCGCACCATGAATGATTTGTATAGACCACTTGGCATTTAGGCTTTACATGTACGATCTAACAGCACTGCAATCAGCCGTGCTTTAGAACTCGAGACAGTGTTCGCGTGGTTGGTAAGATTAGATATCCCCACTGTTGGTGAACATCTCCATGATACCCCCAGTCGCAATCATCATTTTCTGGATGATATGCCTCTAGTTTCCCATAAATTAATTCCTTAAATCCCAAAAAGGTTCCTTCATACAGAAAATGCATATACTGTAATGTGGTGCCTGATTTTCTTTGTGCTGGTCTACGAACACCATTAACTAGTTCCATAGATTTACTATAAACCCAAGTGTTATACTACTGTAGTTACTAGTTACTAGTTGTAAACCAACTGACTTACCGAACAGTAAATCCCATGAAATCCCATCAAACCGCTGGTAAAATCAGCTGAAGCCTTCTCCATGATTTGATGCTGCTCGAGCGTGACCTGCCGGGCTGACTGGGGGACTGTGAGTTTTTTTCCCCCGATTGGTGGATCAACGAAGGATCAACTGATACGGATTATATGGATTGATATTGATTGATATCCCCTGAGATGTCAAAATTGTTGGATCAATTGATGATTATCCACATATATGATGATACAATATGATGACGGATTGGTGGATCATCATCTGAAACGAAAAAATACACACGGTGGATCAACATGTTAAGTGATTCATTACTACATCGGGTTTTACGAGTATTCTTGCTTAAATGTCTTGTGCAGCCCATCTGAGAAATGTTTATATATATATATATATTTGAAACTTGAAACCACCAAGCAGACGACTGTAATACTTGGCCATCAAACATTGAGATTTTACCTATCAAGTCAATACTTAGCCAGAAAAACAATAGACTGAGTCATATGTTTTACAGGAATTCTACAATTCTACCCATCAAATCGTGCATGGTCAGGTTACGCATGAAACTATGCAATGACATTAGGATATGCCCCATTCTCAGACACACCCTAATTTCTGCACCGTATTCATACACTCCTTGGAGGTTTATAATAATTACCCCAAAATCTAGTGTTTCATCATATTTTCCGCATTCAATTGCAATTTCCTGGGTATACCCCGTGCTATTGGACAAAACCAAATGGTCTCGGTAGACCTTCTGCTCAATCTTATGCTTCTCTTCTTGGACCTGGTCAGCGGCGGTTTGTTTCTCGATTAGTAAATACAGATGTAACAAGATGGTTGGTGGCTGATCGCCATGAAGCCAGCAAACTACCTGCTGATGGGCGAGCCACCCATTCTCGGTGATCAACACCTACTGTTCATGCTGCCATTGGCTTCGGTGAAAATTGTTTACCTCAAAGCTGAATACATGGTCAACTTTCCAAATGAACCATCCATCTGTGGGTCCCGACCCATTCACCCCATGGATGTCAGGTTTGATATTTTATTTAACTAAACGGCGAGTATTGGGCCCGCAAATTATGGTATATAATGTCGGTAAAACAATAGCAAACCACCCATTTGGGAATGGTTTATACCACCATATACCACCTATTTATGGTGATTTGGAGGATGGTTTATTATTGTTTTACCCACATTACACCAAATCTACTTTCTGGTATGCAATGCCCATATCCCCATCTACATGGCTTGTCTCAGATAGCCTGCTCAAAGGTCTACAAGGTCTATCTTCCTGAAACCTCCGTTTTTGTGTCCTAAAACAGTACAGTAATGTAACAGTGTAGTGATCCCAAGAAAGAAGAAAACCACTGGGAAAATTGGCATGATCAATTCTTGGGTTTCCCACTTCAACCCACTAGAGGATTTACCAGGCTTTACCCAGATTCCTTGGCCTCCTTATCATTCCTCTTCCGCATCAACTGCACCTTGGATGGAAATTCTGCATCGGCATGTTTGGTGAACCCTGCTCCGCAGTGCGAAATAACAGCGACAGGATCCGGTGCCTGATCATCAAAGGCTTTTCGGGCCTTTTCTGCCTGGAATCACAGCAGGGCAAAGTGACGAGACATCCATTGCTTTGTGACATCCATTGCTCTATGACAACCATTGCACATCCATTGCCATCCGTAACACGGAAATTTGACCTTCAAACTTCCTTTGATATAGTACTCATTAATAAGATTCATAACTATATTGTCATTCACAATCATTAATGACTAATTTACTGATACTTGTTGGTAATCGCATATAATCACCACTATCATCAATAATCGCCACTACTTAACCATCACCACTTTCGCCGCTACCAGTTACCCACCTCTTCCTCGAGTTGCTGCTTCACCTTTTGCAGTTTCAAGGTTTCCTCCTTCTCCTTATGGCAACCCAAAGTGGGGTACCCTCTGGTAAACTAACATAACTATGGAAAATCACATTTTTTCGTGGGAAAATCCACTATAAATGGCCATTTTCAATAGCTATGTTAAATTACCAGAGGGTACCAATGGACGGACTGAATCATGTTCAGTCTTTCGCCCTTCATTTGATGCACTTCGGAGATGTATCCCATTTGGCAAGGGTAACAACCATGTCATACCCTAGTTGTATGTGGAATACTATGGGACATCTATGAATATCTCAAGTTATATATGGCTTACAAACGAGGGGGGTTGATGAATGGTGAGCCATTCCCATGTGACAGATATCTTACATGCCACATGCTGGGGACCCGAGAAGAATCTCATTGGGCAGTTATAGAAAGAGAAAGGCGCTTGGAGGAACAGAATGGTGGCTGGAGACGCACCAATACAAAACTGGAGTCATTGACACCAATTTTTCTATGAACAATTCCCATTCAGTTATTCAGTTCGATAATTTACATACCTCTTAACATTCAGACTTTTCATGGTTATGTATCTGTCAATGGCAAAATGGGTTGCATAAAATGGTTATTGAAATTTACCGAACACGTTCGCCTAAGAACTATATTGATAGATAACCAGAGCCTCAATTTTAACCTCCGGGCCATTCTCTGATCACCCCATGTTGCTACCTGGAGATATACAAATCCTGACCCCTGTGGTGGGAAAGCCACCATAATTGTCGATTCCTTGGGGGCACCCATCATCAGTTTTAACCTGTTTAGTTTAACCACATCTGGTTGGTGGTATACCTACCCCTCTGAAAAATTATGAAAGTCAGTTGGGATTATTCTTCCCAATATATGGAAAAATAAAAGCCATTCCAAACCACCAACCAGACATCTTTTTAAAAATGATTTGACTTCCTCGGATGCCGCACGATCTTTTCTGCTTGCTTTCGTTCGTTTTCCAGTTGCTTCTGGGCTGCTTGCTCCTGGAGTTCCACGCAAATTGTGCCCCTTAGATTTTTTAGGAATGGCTATAATTTCGGCCATGTCCCCTTATTTGGGCTAATTACTAAATTACATCTATCTATCCATCTACATACCTACCGATCTACCTATGTACCTATCTGCCGATCTACCTATCTGCCTATCTACCTCTACTTATCCATCTATCCATCTACCTATCTACCTACCTATCTACCTACCTATCTACCTATCTACCTATCTACCTATCTGCCGCTCTACCTTTCTGCCTTTCTACCTGTCTACCTATCTACCTATCTACGCATCTGCCTATCTACCTTTCTGCCCATCTACCTATCTACTTATCTATCTATCCACCTACCTATCTACCTACCTATCTACCTATCTGCCTATCTACCTATCTACCTATCTACTTACCTATCTATCCACCTACCTATCTGCCTATCTACCTGTCTACATTTCTGCCTATCTACCTATCTACCTATCTACTTATCTATCTATCCACCTACCTATCTACCTACCTATCTACCTATCTGCCTATCTACCTATCTACCTTTCTACCTTTCTGCCCATCTACCTACCTATCTACTTATCTATCTACCCACCTACCTATCTATCTACCTATCTACCTATCTACATTTTTACCTATCTACCTATCTACTTATCTATCTATCCACCTACCTATCTACCTACCTATCTACCTATCTACCTACCTACCTATCTGCCTATCTACCTTTCTACCTTTCTACCTATCCAATGGTCTACTTATCTACCTATCTGCCTATCTACCTGTGTACTTATCTACCTATCTACCTATCTATATACCTATCTACCTCTATTTATCTAATCTTGCCTATATATGTATATATAATGTATGATTGCTGTGTACTTGCTCACAATCATCCTGGAGAACCCTGGGAAGGCCCCCCACCAATCTCCTGCAGTTCTGCTTTCTTTTCTTCTTTATCCAAGAGCTGTTGGGCCGCTTTTGCCTGAAACAGAAAACCGCTAGGAAGGTAGAGACATGAAATCTGTTTACAGAAGATAGTACCCTTCCTCCTACTACTAAACCTCCCCAACTAGGAAAAAAAAGTTTTGATTCCCCAAGTTCTGGAATTTGGAAATGTGTAATCAGGCATAATCAGGCCCTTTTATCAATAAGTTCCGTGAAGTTGTGGGGCTAGTTTCGGACCCAAATAATAAAAGCAAATGGCAATAGGTGGTTTTTGCTAGCATCCCAAGAAACCCCCTGTCATTTTTTTGTATTAGCGTATTCACATGTCGTATTTATATGTACTTGCTTTATTATTACGAAAACCATCCAAAACCATTTTCTTGACACTAATTGCATATATGTTGAACCAGAAATGAATGAGTTTTTGAAAGCAACAAGTTCTTTTTTGTATTAGGGTGTTTTGATTTATCCTTTAGGGGACCCCAAATACCAGGCACCCCTAATGAAAAAACAAGTCCACTGAATCAATATTTGGGGAGGTTTAAGAATAGGGAGAAAGGATTAAGTTGAGGATTGGAATGATACGGGATAATTTTGTTTTTTTGGATATGATATCAAACTCTCCCGCTCTCACGGGTGTTTTAGTGATAGAGATGATATGTGGGAACAAATAGTAGGACAAATGTGAAGCCCATCTCACAAAAAGGCTAGAAAATCTACATGTATGGCTACAATCCATTCAGTATATCATCATGATAATGAATTAAGCATCCGTTACACGTACAACGGATATATCCTGGATGTAGTGCCACTGATATACTACTGGCATATCACTGTACTATTTCTTGTACTTAACCTTTAGTGGGCGATGGTATATACCAACAATACTTACATCTACTATTCGTACCTCATCTATGAGGTTGATACTCGCACCGCATAAGTTGTTGTTCATATAACTAGTTTCATCAACATCAACATCATCAGCATCATCAGCATCATCAACATCAGCATCATCAGCATCGGCATCAGCATCAGCATCATCATCGTCATCATCATCATCTTCATCACCATCATGATGTTATTTGCTACATCTGACCAGGATGCCCCCCCAGCACCATCCAACACCCCACTACCCCCTTCGCATCCTTCGCGCGCGCCGGACGGGCCTTCCGCTGAAGCTTACTGAAGCGACCTTCCAGGGAGGTCATCGCCTCGTCCTTCGTGGTCAACAAGGCCATCATCTTCTGCACCTGCTCCTCCCTGAGCTGCTTAGTTTTCAGCTCCTGGCCCCCCGGGACGCCAAGAACGCCGTTCTTCAGAAACATGGATGGACACAGGGGTTACAAAATATGTGAAAGGACATGAGAAAATATGAAGGTTTATGAAATATACATATTAGATACAAATCGATGATTACTCACCATTTAGTATTGAAAAGTAGCGGTGAAATATGCACGTGCTCAAGCGCTCAAGTGAAAGTCTAGGGTTCTTGCATGTCCACTTTCTGCTTCAAATCTCAGTCAAATCAGAAAAAACATGGATTTGTCTTAAATGACTAGGGTAATGTCAAGTTAGGATTAATAAACCCCGCCGGATTAAACAACCTCCTGCCCAAAAAAACTGTTAAAACTGTTTGGCTTGGACATGATTCATCAACCACCAGTGCTGAAATCCCATTTTGTTTATCCAAAATTATGTATTTCCGATTCTTTTTGTTTCTCATCACGAGGCTGAGAATGAGCCTTAAAATGGCTGTGGATAATCAAACCCAATGAAAAACCTAATGAGGCCCAATAAGATTCATCCAATCTAACCCAATGAACTCTTATATAAAATCCAATGGAACCCATGGGGTTTACTAATCAGGGTTCAAATCTCATCAAATCCAATGGAATCTTATGGGTTCCATGAGATTTTAAAAATCAAATCTCATCATATCCAAAATTTAATGCTCAGAGGCCGTTTATTTGGGGGGGAAACTAGCAAGGTCTATCTGACCTTGTGGGGGGGGTGATTAGTCCGATGTTGACATTACCCAAGAATCTCATGGGTGTGAAAATGACGTTCCACCTATTCAATGGTCATAAATTGGGGGGCCCATCCAACTAGTCTTAAAATATTCTAAGGACAAGGCCATCTCAAATTCTTGGGTGGTTATATCCGATTATATCCCATAAAATCCCGTAAAATGGTTGGTTTCTCACGCGCTCCATAAAACATGTCCTCATTATGTCCCCAACAAATTGTCCATCATGGTTGCCAAGTTGGTGGTTGATCATCATGTTGCCTATTCGAATTTTTGTTGTGTGGTATTTGTTGACTTGAATGTATCCTACTATGACCCCATATATCCTCAGTATATATATATATAATCATATACATATTGGTATATGTGATCCATAAAATGCTTGGTTTAGATGGTTTAGGTTGTTATGCCCACCTAACTCTTGTAGTTGAATCAAGTTATCGGAAAGACTCCCAGCTGATGAACCCAGCGTCCCGACGGCCGACGGCGTCATGTGTTGCTCCTCTTGGTACTTCTGCTGCTCCTCCCTCATCGTCTTCTCTGCAGCCTGAGCCTGGCCCCAAGATGCCCCAAGCACGGTTTTTTTTCCGCGGGAACGTTTCTAAAACATGGCGAGTTGAAAAACGTTGAAACACGCACGCACGCACAAAAGGAAAAAAAACCACCTCCCACAGTATACTTTATGTTGTGTTTAATGGACACATGGTCAAACATGATAAACATGTAGCTAAATTGCCATAAGTTAGCAACATCTAGAACGCGGGCCTCTCATTGCAAGGTTCTCTGAAGATATTCCCAAGTCTTTGGGGAGTGATCCCAAAGAAACTATGGATAGGCCCCATACATCCCCATAGATCCATCCAAATCAATCCATTTTGGGCACCTTCTGGACCCAACAGGCCGTCATGGCACCTTCTGTTGCTCCTGAAAGATCTCCACATTCAGTTTGGTAATCTCCTGCCCGCTGAAAAAATCGATCCGGCAGATGTTTTTTTCGTCCTCCGTTCCCAATCTTGGATACTCCCAAAATAATTCTTAGCATTTTCAGCTAGTTAGGTAAGATATGATAAGATATGGTAAATTATGGTAAAATTATATCACTATATAACCCCATAAAAATGGCAACATAGATGACTCATCATATTAAACTACCCTGAAAGTGACCAGGTCGCCAGGTTCCCTCTGGAAAACTGCTCGAATCTGCTCCTGTTTCACCTGGTGAAGTTCATTTTCAGCCTGGTCCGCCTCTGCTCCGATGGTCTTCGCTTCTGACTCCTAGAGCTCCAAATTTTCCAAATAACATCACAAACCCAGCAGGCGAAACGTCGGAACGTACACGAAAGGATGATTGATGTCAAAATCCGTGTTGGACGTATGTAAAAATGCTATTAAAGCAGCACAAAATGCGAAAATCCGATGATGTCAAAGAGAAAGATGATTCGGGCTACTTTTGATGGCATGAATCACATACTTTCAGAGATTTGTTTGTGACAAATTTGGAGGTTAACAGATCTACCAACCTCCCCATAGCAATGGATTGGTTCCTTTGGGATCCATCCAGGCAGGTACGTTGCGATGGGATTCATCCACTAATCAACATAGAAACCTTGGATTAAGGCCTAGCTTGACTAGATTTGTTCTTAAAGATATAGGGTTAACCCCTCTAATGTTGATATCCTTGATCCCTATCCTTCCCAATAATGAACCCCTGTTTAGTCTAGCAGTAGGTTCGTACATTCTGGCTTTCCATAAGTCGAGTGGTTATCATCAAATCAAGGCAATGCTATTCATCAACACCGCTCCCTCCGTTCACCACTGAATTGGGATGGGTCAAAACCAAAAAAAATCACCATGATGACTGGATGAATCATATCAGTCATATCACCAACTTTTAAAATCTTTAAAAGTACCATCCGGTAATCAAAAACGTGACACTTGAAGATCCCCCATTTAGTTCGATGATTTTCCCAGCTACCTCCGTTTGGCTCGGGGAATTTCCAGCCATGACTTGATGAAACACCATCCATGACCTGACCAGCCACGTCAGTTTCTCTGAAAATCGATGTTTTTTTATAGGCCCATGTTCCCCATAAATTGTCGTAAAGTGCTGGTAAATCCCCATTAGATCATCCAAAATATGATGGCGCCATATTCCCAGATCACCAATATTCCCCATATCAAATTTTCAAAATATTGACATTATCAAATATATGGATCACCCATTTTCCATTTTCCTAAATATCATATATTGATAATGTCAAATATCCATATAATATTATGATCACCATAACATATTATAAAATATTGACATTATCAAGTATTGACATATCATTATAGTGATATTACATGGATCACCCGTTTTCCTAAATTCACCATATTCCCCATGGCCCCATGGATTATCCCACTCCGCGCGCCTCGTTTTTGGCACGCTGCTCCTCCTTCTTCCTCTCGTAGGCCACTTGTGCCACCTCGTAACGTTCGTCCCGAGAGTGAAGTTTACCACTGGCAGAAGGATCCATAGTGTATGTATATGTGTATAGTTGGTTTTATTTAGAACTATTATGTCTTTAGTGACTTTAGTGATTTAGAACTATTACGTCTTTAGTGCTTTTATGTCTTATTATTTATTCGCAACATTCTTATCATATCTTACACATACACAAGTTTCTGACAGCAGGAGATAAAGAGAGGTCACTTCTGGGTAGGGTCACCTCCAAGTTGGATTTTGAGGCCACCTGGCTGACTGGGACAGTATCATACCAAGATTGGGATGATTGGGTCACAGACTGGTACTGGACCACTGATAGTTCTCCATTTGGTCTATCGTTAGATAAAACCAAAATCCCTCAAGATGGATCGACATCATACCTGTACGGGTACAGGTAAAAAAATGGCCATTCATAGTGGATTTTCCCATTAAAAATTGTGATTTTCCATAGCAAACTGTTGGTTTACCAGAGGGTACCTGGAACCCTTTTTTTCCCTCACAGATTGCAGGGCAGATGGCAGCTTTGTCCATCGACCTCACTGGCCTGTCCCACAGATGGTCAGTTGCATCAACTCCCGTTGCATCCGTCGGACCCATATCGGCACCCTAGAAAACAACGAGATAATGTGAGGAACACAATAATAACATATAACTTATATAACCATACATCCCCACTTGGAGGTCTATTCTTGGGTTTATCACATTAGAAATAACCAATTACTAATTACACTAGAATCTCAAAACAAAATTAAGCTTCTCGGCTCCTCGACTCGCGCCTTTTGTACACCGCCAACAACAGTTACATGTACAATATAGTTTAATGCAACTTAGACATATCTAGGCACTATATAATCATCTTTTAACCGTTTTTAACAAATCAGAAGACGACTTGTTCAATTCGGATCATCATACCAGATAAGATGGAACATAAAGAAAAAATGAAACCACTAACCATGTATTTAGACACCACTTGGTCACTAGACCACTTCTGGAACGGTTTCTTGGTGCCAAGTGGGAACCCCACGCACAACTGAAGCATTTCAGTAACGTGGCACACACAATGAGAAACCATCACCAAAATCATCAATAAATAATTTATGGCTGCGATTTTAACCATCCTTAGTCATGGTAGGTTTGTGGCAGCCAATAGTTTCCCACATCATTTGGGATTGCCGAAAGGATCTGCCCCATTGAGACTAGAATGAATCACCCAATCTCCCCTGGCCTAGGTGAATTTTCCCTAACACTCATCATTCCACAATTGTTTAACAAGTCCCCCCCATGGCCCCATGGTCCAACCTTAATTTCACCACAATTTCTGTAACAAAAATCCTCAAAGTTCCGTGTGATTGTCAGATGCCAACTGACCACAGCCACTTTGGCCGAATCCATCCCGAGCCGAGACCAGCACGGACGTCCAACAGCACTTTCTTTGAACCGTTTCTTTTTGAGATGAAGCCTCTGGTCAATTTTCAGCAGCATATCGCTACCCTCTGGTAATTTAACATAGCTATTGAAAATGGCCAGTTATAGTGGATTTTCCCATTAAAAATTGTGATTTTCCATAGTTATGTTAGTTTACCAGAGGGTAATAGCAATAGAAAAATCCATGAACTGTCCAAATTCTCAGATGATGTTCATATAAAAAAACTCTTAGAAACTGGTGAATGTCCATTGATATCCATGGCCACGTTGGATTTACCGGAGGTAAATCGAAGTCTTCTACGAAGCCCCTGCACGTGGACTTCACTGCACCGGTCGTGGTTCAAACCTGCGGCTGCAGTTGGGATGGGCTGATTTCTGTGGAAAACCTACTGGCTACTAGAAATTTCAGAGAAACATTGGGATGGATGATTATGTTGTAATTCTCCCATTACATTGCCATTAGATCAAATTCAATGAACCATGACCTCAAGTGACGTTGAGTTTCGATAGGGCCGATAGGGTTTGAATTGGTAAATCACACTGCTTCAGTGCCCAATTCGTTTGGTTGCCCCCTTGAGCGGGCCAAACATCACCAAACCTACTAATTGTTTGATGATCCCAAGTAACCCAAGTGGGATCTTCACCATTCCCGTGGATGGGCCAGCGAAATCCGAATCACCAGTTGAAAGGTGGTAAACATCCCATTATTTATAGGGTTTCAACCATCTAAGGTAGTGCAGGATTTCTTCCATCCACAGTCTCAGCTCAATTACAACATATTCAGATCATACCTACCACGTACTGCAAGTGTGATGATCAAAGTATCCCCCATAACTTTTCCCACCATACATCCAATCTATCATCATCTAGCTGGTGGTTTCAACCCCTGAAAAAAAAAAAGGACACTCAGCTGCAAGCATCATCTCATTTCTACGGGTGAAAACAAAGCATTATGTACTGTAATACCGCCAACCAATTATTGTTGTTTTTGGATATCCTCACTATATCCCCAGTTTAGATGATTAAATCCGCAGTAAATCCGCAGTAGTATGGCTTTCCACCCATCCAACCCCATCCTCATCCCGCACATCATTATTATCTCATCATATGATCCAATTTTTATGTCATTACTATCCCATTATATCCCACTATATCCCATTATCATTCTCCTGAGGACCTGAATATGATATATTGCATTAACTATATCATCAATGAACTATATATTAACATTCATAACTATATATATATATTAACTATATTCACTCTTATATTAACTATGTATACTTACAATTAAGTATATAAACTATATATAGTATTATATTAACTATTATATTAAGTATGTATACTTACAATTAACTATATATATATAATAATCAATGAAGCCCATCCAACCCCCATCCCATCTGGCGCACCACCAGTTCACCGCATGGCCATCGCTCAGCGCGTACGTCTCGTGCCACCACCAGCGCGGCACCAGCAGCGCGTCGCCCGGGCCCAGCTCCACGTCCAAGCTGCGTGCCGCGGCGGTAGCGAAGCGGGGGAAGCGCTCCTGGGGTAGATGGGAGGGATTCAAGGGATGAAATATGGAAAATCATATGATAAATTCAAAATAGTAACAAAATAAATAAATAAATAACAGTAGTACTGATATCTTTTCGTAGATAGATAGGTATATGGAAATCCTGAAGATTGTGAGATTTTCAGATAATCTATTATGATTCTATGCCTCTATCTATTATAGTCGCAATTGAGGAAACGAATGAAATGAATGTGAATGCTGTAGAGGGCCAATATAGCCAGGAAGAGAATCTGTTTTCCGAATGTTTCGCTGGAAGATTTTCCCATGGACCCATCATCACTCCCCCCTGGGTCCATCAAATCTGCACCAGCGCTTGTGTCTTCGATCTGCGAGACATGCGGAGCCCCAGGGTCAGCAGCACCGCGCGCATAGAGACCTTAGCAGAACGCCGTTTCGGTGGAGAAACCACCATACTGAGACCAAGTTGCAGATTGGAGCTGCTCGAAAACACAGAAAATTGACTTAAGATCTGAGGATTCAGTCAGTTCAGGTCCACGTTTTGTGGATTTTCTTGGAAAACCATGAATGTTGGAACATGTTGGAACCCAGGTTTTCACCGCCCGGCCACAATCATGATCCCCCGGACGAAATAGTCGAAATCGTTTGCGCCCTGAGAGCTGTAGGAAGAGGTTGTCCTTGGAGCCCCAGCAAAGTCGCGAGCTGTTGGTGGTTTCAACCCTCAAAAATATGCGAAAGTCAATGGAAAATCATCATAATCCCCTTTACCCAATCAGTCATGATATCATTGGATATAAAGAGCCTTGGGGCCGTTACAAAAGATTCTGAGCTTGGTTCTTCATCCCATTGAAATATCCCAAAAAGAAAAAACTATAGCATTTTCGCGCCTGATTTTTCATTGAACATGATTTTCGGAATTGCAGTTTCCGAAACTCGAAACATCCCACCTTCCCACACCCCACACCCCAAAAAAATGATAAAAAATTGGTAGATATGGTTAGATGTCATTTCCAACCCAGCGACAATGGAAGACTTGGCCTCCTGCTTCTCCTCCGCCCAATCGCCGCGGTCAAAGTGGAGGGAGGTGCAGATCCCGGCGGCCCCACCTTGGAATCGGTCAGGGGAGGTCTTACCCTGGAAATTGACCTTTAATGGTCGTCCTAAAATATATGGCTACCCCAAACCATTGGTTTTCCCATTTGCAACATTTGATAACAACCTATTTGAGATGATTTTGAGGTCCCCCCCGTGGTGGGCGGATTCCCCCCATGTTCGGAAAAAAAAAATATATTGAATCATATAGATATGGGAAACCCAATGAAGAAACCCAAGGAAAAGGATTTTTTGAGATGTTCCAGTGGGTTCCTAATATTTCTATGTTGACTTGGTGGAGGGTACGTCGCCAAAAGTTGGCCATGTTCACCGTCAAAATGTCTTGGGTGCGTCTGTCAGATGTGACTGTAGCAAAATCCAATCAGACAAAAATTTGGGAGCTTGGCCGACATGACATATATCACCCAAAACAGGGATATGGCCAACACCAACACAAGAGCTAGAACCTCACAAATTGTGGGGGATATCAGGACCAAGAATAGAAGATAATAGAAGCCATGCGTCCCAGCTGTAGCTGGTGCCACGGTGATGGATCTATCAATCAGTTGTCTTCCAACCGTCCACTCGTTGCTGGTTGTCCATGTACCGTTGTCGTGACGTGTTGATCAGCTTTGTCAACTTTCAGTCCCAATTTTTGACTAAATCCCAGCATCTCTGTACACCCATACGCCCAAGTCCTTGCAATGTTTGCGTTTGACAGCTATTCCCAATCAAAACGCTCGCCACGACCCCTGTCCCGGCACAGACCTTGCAAAACCCCTTTCCCCATTGGAAACGC
>Ga0126342_10002083_pt1 | contig 30290 bp, 29 predicted proteins | sample Cyp1metagenome_FD_92528 | JGI IMG/M metagenome (GOLD analysis project Ga0126342, IMG submission 92528) | Coral microbial communities from Lord Howe Island, Old Settlement Bay, Australia - Cyphastrea 1 metagenome | ecosystem: Host-associated > Invertebrates > Cnidaria > Coral ...
ATGTGAAGGTGTGAAGATGTAGATCGGCAGATGTGAGAGTGTGAAGATCTAGATCTGCAGGTGTGAAGGTGTGAAGATCTAGATCTGCAGGTGTGAAGGTGTGAAGATCTAGTATAACGGCTGTTTTTTTACGAAGAACCCTTCGCAGGCGCTCTCGGGAAAAAAACCTCCATATTATATGATAAACGAGAGAAATACATATATATATACACATATAATTTTGACTGAAAGTTATGGGAACACCCCAAATCTTGTGGTTAATCAGCATATGTTCCATCAATATTGAAAAAGATATGGGCATCACTCAGTTCCAGTCACACTCATACATTTGCTTGGATTGTCAGTGTGAAAAGATTGGATGACAGTACCCAGTACTTTGCAATGTTTTAAAAAACACACATATATATATATATTACTAATATGAATTCCTCCAATCTCACAATTTCTGCTGGATTTTCCGGAACAGATGATGACAGTCCCTGCTGAACCAGGAAGTAGAGTTCATATCGGAATCATCAACAAGAACTCTCTACTTTGAGTCTTAAAATCAATGATTGTGATGCGTGTGACCACATGTTTTGAGACACATACCATTCACATTCACATTCACATTCATTGAGAAAACGACCACATCTCCCAACAGCAAATGCTGTCTGTGGGATCAACACTTTAGCGCTTTGGATCAAATCTGTTGCAGATTTGCTGCAGAATTACATCAAATTACCATGAATTACTGGAAGTATTACCATAAATTACCCAGTTCAGTTACTGAGTTACTGGCTTCAGATCTTCAGTTGCAGCGACCGGCCAAAAAAACCAACGCCACTTATCAGAGTGCAGGATATGGACTTCTGCCAGCGAGACTCGAGTGGAAGCTTTCTTGGAGTTGTGGAGAGCTGAGGTCGGTGGGTGTTCAGGGATGTTGAAGGAGGTCTAAGGAGGTTTACACTCTGGTAAACAGCCACATAGCTATGGAAAATCTCCATTTTGAATAGGTAAATCAATTATAAATGGGGTATTTTCAATAGCTATGTTAAATTACCAGAGGGTAAAGAGGCTCAAGGTTGCTGAAGGTTGCTGAAGGAGCTTGAAGGTGAATCTTGGTGAATTTTCAACCATTTTTTTTTCGGATCTTGGAGTCTGGCAATGAAGGACCACAATACCACATTATTGATATTTGCACGTGAAGCCAGGCAACTCCGCTTAGCATGTCCTTGATTCTTACCTTTGGGCATATCAACATGGCTCCGACAATACTACATCACCCACTATGTATATACATATATGATCATATATGTATATATGCACTGTATACATAGATATCGATAAATGATGTGTTTTGACAACTGCTGTTCCATTGCCATCTCAAGATGTTAATACAGAGGGAAGTGGGATGTCTGGCGTTCGTTGCTGAGGTGGAATCTCCATGATGCACAAAATGCGCACAAAAAGGACAGAGCCAAGTTTTTATCAGCTGGCACAACTGATTGGAGAGTGCATGTGCCAGCTTACTTCCAAGAGTCCGCACATCTACATGTCGATATAATATATATATGTAAGATATATAGCAGTCACGCGAGGCTATGCCTATGATGGCTGTGGATCGGGGTAGGTGTCCACATCCACCAGGCCGTGCTGTGTGCACGAAAAGCCTTTGAAGAAACTTCTCCAGAGTCACAGGCGCGGCCAACTGTGGGGGCTAAGCAACATGGGGCTCTAACCATCTAAAATGAGGAAATGGGTGTGTAACCAATGATGAGCTGGTAATTTCAAAAATTGTTTTAATTTTCAACCTGAGAAATGGGATGAGAATGAAATATAATGAATGTCTGTTGACTATTTCAGATGGGTTGGAACTGCAAAACTTAAAACCACCAATCAGCTTTTGGATTTTCACTAGACTGGCTTTCAAACCGGAAAAGCCAACCTCGGAGACCTTCCCAGATGGAGAATGCTGGAGCTGGGTCGGAGCCCTTGGGTCAGGTCTCTGTGGAAATGGAGTTGATTTTCCATCGTAAGGTGCGGCAGTTGGGGGTGATCTTTGGAATGGCAGTCATTGGAAATGGCGTGGTGTGCCATGTTCCCTTGTTTTTTAGACATGAACTTTGAATGGAAACGGACATTACCAAGTTTTCCTTGTCTCATTTCCAGTTACATCAATCATGTGGGTTTGTCTGAAAATAGGCTATATTCCCAAACAAATAGCCATTTAAAAACTGGATAATGATCAGCAAAACCATTGGGTTTATTTGGGTAAAAAGGGGTACACAACATTTTGAGACACACCCACATTGCCAGTTTTCTCATCCTTGTCCCAGCTGACTCGCCAACAACTCATGGGACGAGGTTTGGGGTGGCACCGCTGGGGAATCTGTGGACTGCCGCCACTGGGTGCCCCGGGCCCGATCCTGACGCGCCATGTTTGGTAGTTCCTATCTTTTTTTGCTGGCAAGACACCAAAAAAAACTGGCATTTTGGTGGAAAAGAACATCTACCAGTACTTAATCTATTGGTAAAATATGGTCAAATCTCGTAAAAGTACATGTTCCATCATTTTCGCTAAAAAATAAAGATCTCGTGTGTCGCTAATATATTTAGCCAATTGTTCTCCAGGTACAGCTGTTATTGGCCAAATCACTTCGAAAATGCAGTCTTTGGGAGGCGCCCAGGGATTTGTGTCTGAAAATAGGGCACCCCAAAATGTCACGATTTATAATATAATTGTCCACACTAAAGTTGCAATATTTAATAGGGTAATAGAAATACCATATTTTTGGACAGGCCCAAAATCACATCAAGTTAAGTTTGTTGCATTATTACTATATCTATATTATATCCCCCTCTATCCCCCTCATTGTATCCCTATTTTATCCCTAGCCTATATTTGCATGTTGCGTTGAATGGTGTCGCCTCAACCGCTCCGCTGGGTGTCCTGCCGCTGGGCAGGATGCCTGGCAGACACTTTTGGCAGCATCACGGGAGGCGCTGAGAGGGCAAAGTCAGCCTTTTGGGGGATGATTTTAAAGGGATTACCCTCTGGTAATTTAACATAGTTATAGAAAATCATCATTTTTAATAGGTAAACCATCTATAAATGGTCCATGTTCCATAGCTATGTTAGTTTGCCAGAGGGTATTATTGATAGATATAGATTATTGATGATATAGATTCATAGATATTGAAAAATGATTCTTGATGAAATAGATTGGGGATTATACATGATTATATTGACAATATCTAGCAACAAACAAACGTGGCGATGATCACAATTCGATAATCAACGGGGAATCCTTATCAACCACCGAGTATAAGGTCATCCACATTGGCCGCCCCGGTTGCTGCTCCAACCGGGAATTTATGTTTTCTGGGTTGACATGATATACCTTGTTTTGTGTGTCCAGTTGGCAATAAATAATATATATAACATGTATGTATATATATATATATGTATGTATAACATGTATATATATAACATATATATATGTGAAATCTACGTATAACAATATACTAATATACATTAATTTACATATATAATAATAACGATAATGGTTAATCACAATACTGTAATTGTAATATTACGGGTAGGCGCTGTGTGTTGTCCGGAAGGTTCAATTGGCGTTTAAACATGTTTAAACATCATCCTTCAACATGCTCAAACACTTGCGCAGGGCCAGTGTTTTGAGATTTCCCAGACGACGAACCCTAAACCCTAAAACCCTAAACCATCCTAAACCCTAAAACCCCAAGCCCTAAAACCCTAAACCCTAAAACCTAGGCCCTGAAAACTTTGGATCCCAAACTGGAAAACACTGCGTATACGCAGTATTTTCTGCAATCTCTCCTATCATATATTCGGCAGCACGACATTCTCAATGTTAATGTCTGGGCAACACACGGCGTCTACGGGTAATATTAGGAATATATATATATAATGATACCAATAATAGTTTTGGGTGCCAGGCCGTGGCAGATCATCCTGAGGAGGCGCGGCAGCGCGGCGCTGGCGCGGCGCTGGCGCGGCAGCATGGGACATGTAAACTGGCGTTGTTCGCCAGTTTTGATGGGAAAAACATGGGAAAATCTTGGGAAAATCCACTAAATCCACTATGAATGGATGAAAATCATTGGGAAAATCATTGGCTGGTTGTCAAACATGGCTGGGAAAATTCCTGAAGTAAATGGAGGTTTCTAGTAAAATCAACGGACTATGAGAGATTCTCCAGCCATGTTTGATGAGCAGCTCAGATCCCAAAACCTCAGGCGCGTTTTCAGGGTGCATATGGCGCCTGCCTCTACCAAGTTTTGAAGTGTGAAGCTCAGTTCACACAGCCCAAACAGTCAGAAATGCTGTGTCAGAGAGGCAACTTTTTGGATTTCCTTCCCAAACTAATTAGATCTGGATAAATTACAACGACCTCACTGCGACCTCACTGGAATCATAGTCAATAAGGGGAATTATCCCAAAATAACCTTATTTCAGGTTAGTGAAATATTATAAATTACCCAGATTAGATTCAGATCATCAACTGGTGGATTGTAGGGCGATCATGGTGAGATGCCCAGAAGATCGGCAGATCCGTGTCTCACGAGTGGAGCAGTAGCTATCAGCTCAGGAGTCCAGCTGCATAGGGTGGTAGCCCCATGTAGCCCCATGTGAGTGGAAAATTTGCAAAATTCCCCAAAGATGTATGTTAATGCCGTGTCTGAAAATGGTGTGTACCGATATACCCCTACAAAATTAATCACTTCATGGACATTTATGAAAATAATTCATGGGATATGTATATATATATATATATGATGGGATTTCGGAGTTTTCGCATATATTTGACAAAGCCATATAGATTCATGGTTCATATAGAGTCAACAAATGGGGTACTCCTTGATCCACTGGTTTATCCATCATGTTCAACCATATTTTCCCCGTCCTGTGCCCTATGGATCAGGCTTTGCATCCTTGCCGCAGAGGATGCAGCGCGTCATGAGGTGCTGCAGATTCTGTTCATGCTTAGTATATGTTAGGATTATATGATCGAATTAGTTCTAATTATCTCTAAATATTAATATAATGGATTAAAAATTGGGTGAAACCCTCCTAAACCACAACAGACGTAAATTTACTGAGACCCACAGTCGTTCTCAAAGAATCAAGATGGTAGTCGTCACCATGGCTTAAACTATACTAAGTCATGGTCTTTGGTTAGGTCAACAGGGCGTCTTTGTGTCTTTGTGTTTGGTCGTGACATAGTGCTTTGTAACGACTTCTTTTAGGTTGCCACTAAGATATATGGGGGTTTCCTAAAATGAGGGTAACTCAACCCCAAAATATATTTGTCCTTTTACCCCCAAAATGGGGGTACGCCCAAAATGGATGGTTTGGAATGGAAAATCCATCTATAAACGGATGATTTGGGGGTACCCCTATTTTAGGAAACCTCCATATGTGTTCCATTATGTTGAATTCACCTGATTTTCATGACGGCTCATTTTGCTTCCATGCTGCTGCATATTCAGCTTGATCACGTTAGCTAGAAGTTGTCCACGTTAGAAGTTGTTCGCGAACAACCATGTTATTGTGGGGTGCACTTGCACTTGGATGCTACGCTGCTGAGATCCATAATCCAACAAAACATTTGCTGTCAAGACGTCCAAACAACGCGTGCTGACACCGCATCGAAGCGTTGTTGTTTTCACTATCAAACTTTAGCAAACAAGGACACATCTCGAAAATATCAAGCAGGTTAATATAGTCATTATCAATAATATATAATAATACACTATTGATAGTGGTTTATGATGGTTGACACTGGCTCATGCTAACGCCAGGGTGATGGGCATCTATGGCTCAACAGAGGTGCCACTTGATGGGAGGGGCCTCCATCGCTGACTCGATCTGTTTTTTTCCTGGTTGAATTATTTAATGATTGATCAATTGGAATTTTACCATGTTTTCTATAACTTAATCTCTGATAAAGTCATTTGAGAGGCAAACATAGCAAACCAAGTGAATTAAAGCCAGCAAAAGTGGCTTAGTAATGCGAGGACTATGGAAAATCCAGATGGAGTGATCATGAGAAATGAATGTGCTTGTGGCAAGATTCACCCTGGTACCTTGTAACCCCCAAACCATGGGGAGAATTATCTTCCAGGGTTTCAAGTTCGCTAATGTGGTAAACCCAATGCCATAACACCAGCCCCAATATTTGGGTGAGGGGTCCTCCCTAAAGATGGCTACGGGTTTTGGTAGTTTTTGGTATTATATACTTAATGGGTGATAATGGATGGAAAGCTGATTTCAAAATGGCTTGAATCCTGATTCAACCATTCAACCCTCCTCTAGACTCTAAATATCTCTAAATTCTGTTTCCAGCCTCACCCGTCAATGCCCTATGGATCTAAACACCTCCTGAGAAGGGCCTGAAAACCTTCCAAATCATGTCAAATCACACCCAAAGCACTTCCTAAGAAGATACTTGGGTCCAAAGGGATGGCTTTGGAAAACAACTTATAACCTGATTGGAGGATCATCCCACGAATCGTAAGCGGTGAACCTAACCCTAGCTAGTTAGCATGTCCCCATTTCGTGGAGTTATTCCATATAGAAGAGGGTGAATTAGCTATGGTTATAACATGTTATAACTACGGTTATTGAAGGGGTTATTCAATATCGATTACTACAGTATACAGTATATAATATATATATATATGCATAATATATTATCAACCCCGGATTAATAAACCCCTTTACCAATTGGGGGTAACTCGGTAACCCCCATGTTAGTAAATTGGTGGTTTATTAATCCGTGGTGATATTGACTAGAGTTATTCAAAATTTGTACATATTACAATAGTGACCCCCCAAAAGATCGAAAAATAAGATCCCATCAACATAGCTGGGGAACTACTTTTCTAGTCTTTTCTAGCTTTTTCTAGTCTCTTCTGTCTTTTTGGCGGTTACTATATGTACACAATATACTGTCGGGTAATTCAACGTGGCCATGGAAAATGACAATTTTGATAGGTAGGCCATCATGTTGATCATCTTTAAATGGGCCATGGCTTCATATGGCTTCCATAGCAATGCTAATGCACTGGATGGTGTATAGATATAAATATATATATATAGGAATTCCCCAAAACAGACTTGAAAATAGCAATTCAACAGTTCTGTATACATATATATATATACATACATATGTATAGTAATTATATATATATATATATATGTACACATATTAATGAACTTTCAGACTTTTTAGTGTGTTCATGCCTTAGTGTTTTCATTTTGTTGCTGCTTCTTGACCACCATTTTTCTAAGCTTTTGCTGCTGTCGGGTGCCTGCTCTGCCGGAATTACCTAGTCACTACCAACGGCTTCATATTTTTCATTGTCCCCATTGTCATCTGAAAAAGTCTAACGTAGTCTAACCTTTCTGCGCCCCAACCCCATCATATCACCATCAACATCAGGATCCCCATCGCGATCTTCAGGCTCAACATCATCATGCTCATATTCAGCGGGCGTCTTGCTATCACATTCACTTCACCCTTAAAAGACATGCATGCTCAATGAATCTTGCAACAGCGATTTGAATTATTGCGCGTGACCCGTTTGGAGTGTGAGCTTCATCGCCGGATATCTTTCTGAATATGGACAATGAGAATTCACAATGTTCAGGCTATAAATACACTTCACACGAGAACTTCCTCTGGGTGACAGGTATATCATCACATGTGAACCGGGGGCAGCGAGGTGTTTATCCAACAGAAGCTGCAAAACGCTGTAGTTGGAAGGCAAACTTCCCCGGATAGCTTTTGGCTGTCCACTTTGAGGGTTGAAATTGGACCCCCTAGGCGGGGAGCTCTTCCCAGAAGAGCTCTCCACCCAAGCCCCCAACATGGAGACCCCAAAGCGGCTAGCTATTTGTTGGACATGGGCGAGTTGAAACTTAAAACACTACTGTATCTCTAAATAGAAAGTTACCCTCTGGTAAACTAACATAACTATGGAAAATCACCGTTTTCAATGGGAAAATCCACTATAAATGGTCATTTCCAATGGCTATGTTAAATTACCAGAGGGTAAAAGATTTTGAGATGATATCCTTACAATCTTGTGGCGGCGAACTATCCGGATTCCATGGGCGGCGAGCCACTGCGTGATATCTGTCAGGTTACAAAACGATTCATGGTATTTAAAACAAAGTAGCCTAACAAAAACAACATGACCTAGGGGTCCATGCTCCGCTATGAATTAAACATAAAATAGTGTGAGAGAAGGAGGGGGTAAAATGGATGGGATGATTGCAATTATTTTTTGGATATTTTTTGTCATTCAGTTAAAAACTCGAACCACAACAGCCTTCACCAATTGGTGACGAGTGGCACTCCTCCACCCCACGACTGTTATCAACTTGGCCACCTGGCCAGTTGCCCCGGAATCCTAGAACCTCAACCGCTTGGATTGGAGGGCGCCACATGTCCAGCACCACCCTTTGGAGCCAAAACACTATCCCGTGAGAACACGAAAACTTATGAAAGTTCCTTATATATATATGGTTGGTGGTTTGGAACATGTTTTATTTTTCCATTCAGTTGGGAATAATCATCCCAACTGACTAACTCATATTTTTTCAGAGGGGTAGGTATACCACCAACCAGATATATATGTAAATACATATATAATATATGTATATATATATATATGAAAATACATATATATATATATACATATATATATATACATATATATATAGATAGATAGATAGATATTCACCAACCTACCAGTTGTACCCGAAGCGCCCAATGTTGCAGGCGCCACTGCCCTGGCTGGCCTCGAGAGTCGGGCAGTGCAACGCCTCTCGCCCCAGTTTTAGCGAGGGAGGGTGGGGATACTACCCCCAGATGGCCATCGTAATACGGGAAAAATGCGGGAAAAATATGAGAAAACATGGGAAACTATATGAAATGAATGAACATATGAGAAACTATATGAAATGAATGAAAATATATGGGAACATATGGATGAAAATATGGATATAATGTTAGAAAAGCAAGAAAGAACCTTAGACTACTCTACATAGCAACCCTATTCCATAGATAGAAAAGTTGGAAACCCTGCAAATATAAAGTAAAAATATCATCGAATGTGAGTAAAGCAATAGTAAAACATTCCCAGTTTTACCATAAATGGTTGGTATAAACGGTATAAACCATCGAAATATGGCTGGTTTATGACATTTACCAACGGATCATGGGGTTTTTTGGTGGGATAAGAAACCACTAGTTTTTAATCAATCTGATTCGGGGTGTGTCTAAATCTAGATTGGGAACATGATGATCTTTCCCAAGTGGATGGAGTTGTTTTTTCTCTGAATTTTAGGCTAAACCCAGATTGATTCCCGTGACACCGACCAGGTAATCAAGGATTTTTGGACTTCCAGATAGGCACGAATGCATGTGAATGATGTGGATAACTTAAATTCTGGGTAACTCACAAATCACACAACCTCAGAAGATACAGTTTATGACTCAACGATTTATTGTGTGGAAATGACTTCAGGTCGTGCAGCGGGGGACTCTTCCAAGGCCCTGATGAAGGCGGCGAACTGTGCATCTAGTGGTGCAACTGTTGTTGGGATTTGTGATGCCAAGCCTTTCAAACAACGAATTCCAACCTGGCTTTGTCTTGGAATAGGGTAGCCCCAGATTTCATAGTGAGTCATAATTTTCTGTACACAAATGGCCAAGTAGGTGATTACCCTATTTTCAGTCAGACCCATATGTTCCAGTTACAATCAACCAGATCTTACAGAAGATCTTACAGAATACTGTAGGAATTACCCTGTAGGAAATTGTCAACACCAAGATCCAGCATGTTTGAAATTCGAAACCAATGAAACATACGTTTGGTGGTTGCGAAATCCTGCACCACCCTGGATGGTTGAAACCCTATAAATAATGGGATAAACCATCTATCAACTGGTGCAGGATTTCGCAACCATCCACAGTAGTGAAACAACATCGCTTCGCATCAGCACTGCGACCACATCGCAGGATTGGCAGCGACAAGCCAGATGGTTCCACAGGTGCGGCACGGAAGATGAAAACGGCAACAGCGGGTACACCACAGCGGTTCTGCGCTGTGGTCTGGTTTTTCTTCAGAAATATATACCTCCCAAAAAGATAAGAACACCATGTGTCATTATTTGTTTAAGTGTTATTGTTTTTTTTAAAGATCAAGGGGCTGCTTTACCATTTAACTATAAAACTCATGACCAGGAATTATTTCGGAACATGTTCTTGAATCACCACAGAACTCGGCGGCTGCAAAACGGCGGCTGCATGAGGTTGCAGCAGCTGCGAAACGCCGATGAACTGCAGAAAAAGAGCTGGCCGCAAAGGATATCTAACCAGCAAACGTGGGAATTTCACCATCTAATGTGGTGATTTTTCATAACATTATACAACATTTAAATATATTTAATAGCTACTGATGGTCTAGTTGGTGGTTTCAAGCATGTTTTCTGTTTAACCATATTTTGGATGATGAATGACCACTGTGCATTTTGGTATTTTTCAGGCGGGCTGAAGCACCAAGAAGTTGTAAAAAAGTCCTGTGTCCGGCGGATGATATTCCCAGCTTGGCGGCCTTTTCCGAATGGATTCTCATGCAAAAAACTCCTTCAAACAATGGATTCCTGAAGAACTTCGACATCTTAGACCAAAGAGCTCGCGATTTCTCAGCAACTTTTCATGTGTCTGCCCAGCAATTTTGGCACAAACGACCAGCAGCTGGGTCAAACCGTGAAAATCGCGATGACTTTTGCACCTCCTGATCGGAAGGACGCAGCATGACAATAATCTGTATAAATGATATATATATATATATAATGATATATATATAAGTATATCATTATATATATAACCTGGGATGAAATGAGTGGATCTCACCATTTCTGGCAAAGATCCCAAGGGGTACGCGGTACGTTCTTGGATTCTTGGATATGGGGCATGTTTCTGTTCCTGGGTTTTATTGGGAATGATGATTCGCAGCTCCTTCCAGGGATCTCCAATTGTTTGAATAGAGATGATATGGGCGGTTCCTGAACTGGCCCCAAAATGACTAAACACTTCTCATTGAATCAATGCGTTCAATGGGAAAATCCCTGTTTTGGGGCACCCCCAACTTTCAGAAACACATATATCTCCCAAAAAAATCAACACACAATCAACATTAAGTTGTTGTTCATAGAACATTAGCTGAAAGACATTGTAAGACTTCGCAGGAGCTTCGAATAAAGCGCAATGCAATGCATTCTCCCGCTTGTGTCATGGCAGGACAATGTATGGATAAAGTAATTTCGTGCATATCCATCTAAAAGTATGAATATGAAAAGAACCGTACCATTTTATATATTACTATATTACTATATTGTAATACAGTGTCTTAATATACACACCTAGATCTAAATGTTATACTTAGTACTTGTCCAGTACATATAAATGTAAACATTGTTTTGTAGTTTTTCACTATACAGATGCAATGAACAGCAACCGTACCCAGCTTCATTCTTCCTTGGTAGGATCCGCTCCAGTTCTTCTTGAATGGAGAACTGGTACGAGTTTATGACCCCGATCCGCGACAAATGCTCATCGAATTCTTGCGCGATTCCAAGGCGCGAGTTGTGCGTTTCGAAACGCCCATAGCATGGATGGTTTCATGATGGGAGAGCTCCAAAAACATTTACCCATACAATGTGAGGCCCCCCAGTGATGTTAGTCGGTTTAGATTCGCCCCAGTAACTAGTTCGTTATAAGTACCATAAGACCCCAGTACTGTTGGTTTATTTTTAAGCCCCAGCAACTAGTTCGTTATAGATATACACCATAAACCATAGTGACATTGGAGCTATGTTCACCAACTTTTCACGCTATCGTGGCCGGGGGCCTCACATTTGGGCCGAGGAGTTCATGTCGCGAAATCCCTTTTTTGGGGGGGAGTTTTCCAGCCACGTTGCTTGCCACGTTTGATGACCAGCGGGTAAATATACTATAGCAATCCCAAAAAAGATAGAAAAGTAGTTAACATACTAAACATTAATTGTGATACATCATTGTTCTACCATGTTCTACCTTTTTGATGCTTACTATAAAGCCCATAGGATCCACGGTGCTGCCATATGTGGTAACATGGATCCCATCAATATACCCCCCTTATGTTAGCATACATATATACCATACATGGATCCGTCATGGGAAGTGAATTTGGATGCGCATCCGGCTATGTCAGTACCTCACAGCGATCCTCGCCGCCAGGGCTTGACCGGCACCAAGAGGAGTCGATGGAGTCGTGGTAATTTTTGTCGTAGATCGCTGGAAACTTTGGGATGGATAATCAAGTTTGTGACATTGATTAACTATAACATGTGTATATATATATGTATGATGAACATTAATTAACTCTATATATATATATTCATTTTTATCTATATATATATATAGGTTTCACTTTCCTGACATAATGACAGAATCTGGGTCATTCGTTGAGTCTCGTTGTGTTTCTGAACACACCTTTGATTTCGAGGGGATCGATCAACCGATCGACCCAGGAGCTGCTTGCAGGGAGGATGTGGTGCATGCGTGGTGGGGATGCTGAGGTGCTGGGATGACCCTACGATGGTTAAGGCTAAGGTGATTTGCCTTGTAACTGTGCAAAGCTATTACCCTCTGATAAACATTGATAAACCTGATAAACATACGAAAAAATATGGAAAGATCCACCATTGTTAATCGGTAAATCAACGAACTAAATGACAATTTTCAATAGCTACGTTAATTTACCAGAGGGTATACAATTATACAGTGGTTGTGAGTTTGTAACTTAGTTGTTGTTGTTTTTTCAAAACACAAATTCACCACTAGCAATGTGCCCGGATGCTGTGAGCGTTGGAACACGTTTTGAAACTGAAGCCACCGAAGATGCTCGATAAGTGAAAGTATCCCAGTCTCAGTAGCCATTACTCACTATAATTGATAGGGACCTCAGAGGTGTCAGGTTCCATGTCCTTCCAAGGTCGCCATTCAGGAATATGATGTCGCCACAAGGCGTTGGGTCTATCGATCAATCAACAGCTGTCTCTTGGCGGAAGTGGGGCAGTAAAAACAGCGAAACAGTACCGCAATTTTCAGCAACGCAACTGAAATGGAAAAGTGCGGAAAAAGTGGATGATGTTCTGAATACCCTCTGGTAAACTAACATAACTATGGAAAATCACCATTTTCAATGGGTAAATCCACTATAAATGGGCTATTTTCAATAGCTATAGTTAGTTACCAGAGGGTACCCCCACATGGCAATATGTAGCCAACTTCCATACCCCAGGCCTCAAGCCCCTGGTGGCCTGTCACGGTGTGTCCGTGACTACGGTGGAGGGTGTGGGCAGCGAACGGAAGTGCGTGCATCAGGTGCAGAAGCGTATCGCCCCTTGGATGGATGGGGCTGGGCTGGGAGAACTGGGAGAACTGGAGAAAAATCCAGTTGGATCAGAAGTTTCTCTTGGGATCCAATGGCACTATATATATATTATATATATATTATATATATTATATATATACATATCAATTCTGGGTCCAATCACATCCGAGAACCACGCTATTCGCCTAAGACTTCAAATCCACTCCAAAACAGAGATCCGCTTGGATCCACGAGATGTTTTTGGATGAATGATATTGGGGATGGGTCAAAACATATTATTCGCATATGACTTGGGGGGTAAGCATCCATTATTGGCCCAGCTATGGTAGACCCTTTGGGTACCAGGGTTTGATCCAATAACTATGTGACTATGTGGGTCAAAATTAGGTACTCCAATAATTAGATAAGGTGAATACTAAATCATATGCTAACATGTGTGGTCCCATAGGGCTTAAATCTGAACCGTCTTAAGCCATGCCCCCTGATGAATGTGTCCCAGGCGGAGAACCATGGCATGCAGTGCGGCTTTTGCACACCTGGAATGGCCAGAAACTGAGGAAAGTCACAGGAATCCACCCGTTCATATTAAAGACAACCTATAGAAACCGTGGCATAGGTGTGGGGATCTGCACTTATTTGGAACCACAGAATGGGGGTGTTTGGTATGGATGGGGGGTGGAATTTGAACTTTTGGACTTCTTTGGGCAAAGATTGACTTGTCCAACATGGCTGTAGTGCAGTTCCTTCTGCCAATGTCAACCCTGATGATGATGCTAAAGCCTGATAGATTCATATTGGGAGGGGCTTCAACAAAATCCGTAGTTGACATGACTAGAAGCACTTGTGAAAACATGTTACCCTCCGGCAAACATGGCTGGCTGGACAATTGCATCATTTAGAAATTTAGATCGATTATATTTTCCTATTGAAAGCTCCATTTCCCATTAAAGCATCCAATATTCTACCATTAGTCTATATTAAAACATATTAAAACATGCATTTTTGCCAGCCATGTTTGATGACACACTGCCGGGTGCACCACAGCAAAAAAAATTGAAGTGACACGGGCACCTTTGAGATCTTTGAGGTCATGAACACCTATGCGCTGCTGCGAGCGGGTGGCAAGCCCACGGCAGAAGAGTCCATGAAGAACTACGATGGAAACATTTGCCGATGCACTGGCTACCGAAATTTGGTTCAGGCCTGGGTGAAAGTTAGTGGAATGGAAGAATCTGGATAGTGAAGACTAGACTTGCCCAGATTTGATATTTGGTGTACTTCTCTACATTTTTCTTGCTTTTCGATTGTCCTTCACAAAGAAGCAAGTGAATCCTTGAACTTCATACTGTACTGGCATATGTGTATCAGCGAATGGTTTTGGACAATTAAAGTGGAATTTCTGAAAGCCAGGAAGTTGTTGTAGTGTTCCCAAAATGGAACTCCAAGTTTTCGTGGCCATTCTATCCCAACCATTGTCAGCAATGTGACATATACATCGTGCACAAGGAAAAATATGCTGCCACTCTTGAGCAGTAATTGTGTCCCCACTATCTACCATGTTGTGCTTCTATGATGTTCTATGCCCGTGCTGATTCGTCATTATTCCAAGTTTCAAGTTTTCCCCATGTCCCCCAAGCTGGGTTCTCAATACCAACATTTCAACAGCGCATATATCAGTTGCTGGATTGGTATCCGGACAGATTTCATTTTACACTTTACACTCTGTTCTTTTTGGCTACCCTTCCGCTTTTGGTTGGTTATATGACGCTATGGGGCTATGAGTCTACATTAAAAAACACCGTTGAATCGCAGCTGTTGGTCACTTTTCCCAACAGCTATTCAAGTGTTTGGAGTACGCGGTTTTTGATCCACAACATGTATCATTGTATACATCAAATGTACCTACATGCATCACGTGCACATACACATATACCCCAAACCCAAATTAAATAAGTTTACCCCTCCAAAAAATGAACAGTCGCCTTGGTTCCAGCTATCTAATTATATCATGTGTTACCTATGTATGATAATAGTTAGCTAGAAACCTGGCCCAATAACATACCTTTGTCAAAACTCTTGTTCCAAGTACTCGATCATACTCGTGTATCAATTGTCGTGGGTACTTGGAGGGTCTAGGCTAGGTATGCATATAAGTAAGCAAATAAATATATATATATATACAGTATATATATATGCATATGTGTATATCCCATTTGTATATATCCCATTGGCACATGCTGCAGCAATGCTTTCTTTGCCCCAGGCCTCTGAGTCCTTTGCCTCCGATGCGTCCAACGAGGCGGTCGCGTTGGCGGAGAAATGCGGCCACCACGATGCCAACCTCTGCGACAAGTTGAGTGGCGCCTGGACCATCCATTAAGGGGCCATGGCATTTTACTGGGGGATGACCCTCTGGTAAACAGCCACATAACTATGGAAAATCACCATTTTTAATGGGAAAACTCACTATTTCTATGGTCATTTTCAATAGCTATGTTAAATTACCAGAGGGTATGCCCAATAATGTGGGTAAAACAATGCCATAAACCAGCCATGACTGGGAATGGTTATTTATTGTGATCTGGGAGACTGTTTATTATTTGTTTACCATCTTTTACCCGTATTATAATGCTTATAAGTGTTTGATAAGCCTGGTTTGAGAACAGTGACTTTGGGGACTTACTCACTTAGTGATTATTTTTCTGGATAGGAACTGGTTAGGAACTGGAGTTTCAAGTTATGACCCATTGTTCGACCATCCATTGCTTTAGTCACTGGGATGATGTATGAAAAATAAACGGAGACAGTGAGTTAGAGGGACTTGCTAAGTGAGTGAACAATTTTGGACCATCCATTACTTTTGTGTGTTTCTTCATTAAACATGTGACTTAGTGTTTTTTTGGATGATCATCTGCTCACCATGACTCACTTGGAGGATCGCCCTACTTAGCAGCTTAGTAAGTGGGGATATCTATGAAAATACACGGAATAAGTCACTGAGGGGGTCAAAAAAGCCACTTCCTAACCAGGGATGACCCTCCAAGTACGCGGGGGTTTTTCACATCCAGCAGTGGCAAGACACCCCTGTTGGTGGTTGATACTAACCTTTACTGGGCAATATCACAATGAAGTGTGAAATATTGGGGAATATATCACAAAATCACCAATTATAGGGGATTAGTTTGGAGATTCTACTAACCAATATCACAATCCATCAGGGCTAGATCCGGGAAATCCCTATTATCCAGCTATGATCCAGCCTTTCCGCACTACTTTTTGGGCCCGTGTTGCGGTGGCTTCAAGATCTTCAAGGCATGGATGAGTTGAATGGCACCCAAATCTCTTAGAATCAAGCAAGGAATGGCAAGGTCGAGACCAAAACACAAGGGATTTGTAGAAGGTGTTTCAATGGATTGGTTTAAGGGAAAATCTACAGGAAACCATAGATTTTCCCATTAAATATGGGGTTTTCCTGTAATTTTTCCCTTAAACCAATCCATTGAGTGTTTCTCCGTCTCAGCATTTTGCCACGAACATTGAGTGGACACTCTTGGAGCCCTTCACAAGATGGCTTCATCGGCCGCTGAGGCCCAGAATACCCCAAGATGGATATGCTGCGCCAGTCCGTCAGAAGCTAAGTGAACCAGATGTGCTATGTGGAATGGAAGCGGTAATGAGACCAAATGTGCATAGGATATGCACACTTGAATCTTAATATTGAATCTATTTGATGAATGGTCTTGTACAGATCATTTAGGCGTGATTCTAGTTTGTGTTTCCTGAATCACGAGCAATGTGATGATTCTGAATGGATGCACACTGTACAGCTGTCAATCAATTAATGTGTACACATATTATATATATAATTATCTATATAATTATATGTATATATATATATATGATTATATATATATGATTATATATATATATACAATGTATATATATATATATATACATGTATATATGTGTCTTATTTTGATCCAAGAAACATGGCAAAGTTCATTTTGATTGTCTTTACTTCATCAATTTTTGGAGTATCATGGAGTCAGGAACATCAAAGCTGAAGCTGAGAGTTGTGCCATGGCAACCTTGAGCAACAAGAAAATCAGTGAATCTATGAGCACACCTTGGTGTTCTTTCAGGTTTCCTTCAAAACAGAAGGCTTTGCTTGGTATGCACCCATGTCTTTGGAGGTGCCGCAAGATGACTGGTGAGGGTGATGTTGGTAATTCCTTTCCGCCAATGACAGCCCAATGGAAAATCCTGATGGATTGGGATAGGCGGAATGTATTAGATCTATTCATTGGGGCCAGATAAGGTGCTTGAGGCTGGAGATTTGGAAATGGGCGGGGCACTCCAAATAGCCCTGAAGCAACGTAGAAGAGTATCTCCATATGGGACAAAGACAAAGACAGGTCTTGTTGCAGATGCAAGCCTTTCGCTCTGTAATGCAGTTGCAATGGCGTGATCATAGGCTTCACTGAAGGTCATGCTGTAAAAGTTGGATGATAAGTCACATTGAAAATATGTGATATTCTGTTATACTCATTTGATACGTATACGCGTACGTACATACCTACCTTCATGCATGCATAGATAGCTAGCCATTTTGGGACCAGCTGGTGGTAGGAAGAAATTCTGTCATTTGGACTATGCTACAGTTTTGATATCGTTCAGAAATGTTCAGAATATGGGTGTGTTCCAAACGCAGATTGCCCAAACCCTATTGGTTTCACAAGATCAGCCCTGTCATATTTTTTTTTTCGGCGGATGTGGTCCAGAAAAAGTCCACCACAGCATTCCACAAGGTTCCCAGCTGATGTTTCGTCAGGAGACGTTAGAAATCAAGAAGTCCAAGCCTCGAGCAATGCGCCTTGACTTTGGTCTGGTGGGTGTTCCCTGCAAGGTTCCCCAAAAAAAATAAAAAAACTAAGTTGGTGAGCAGAATTCACAGAACTATGGGGTTTATAGATGTTTATAGTAAATATAATTAAATATATAATGATATATACATACGTATATACTTATATATGTTTTTTTCCAGGATCTCTTCAGGGTTTTTGTCCTCCGCAGGTATATCCTGGGCGACACCGCCAAAGGTATCCGCCAGGCGGCGTATGAGGTGCCCTGCAGGAACCATGGAAGCCATGGCACCGATAAAGAAAATGAGGATTTGCTGTGTTTTAAACATGGTGATTGATTTTCTATAGTTATATGAAGTACTATAGTATAGAGTGGATATGTATAGATTAGATTGGAGTATATAGATTTGAATGAAATAGAATAGATAGCAATGTATATATATATATCCGGTAAAACATGTGTATATACATATATATATATATACACAGTATATATATATACAAACATGCAGCAAACGATTGGAACCATTGTGGAGTTAGTGTTGACGCATGTTTTAAGAGGAACTATAGAGTTGGCCTTGATAGGTGACCACCCGGTCCATCAAAGTAGCTTGGCGAAGCTATTCGGACATGGGTTACCCTCTGGTAAACTAACATAGCTATGGAAAATCACTGGTTTTAATGGGAAAATCCACTATAAATCACCATTTTCAATAGCTATGTTAGTTTACCAGAGGGTACTATCATCAATGGGAGTATTTCAAAGCTTGAAATTCTGCAAATGAACAGCCTAACTGGCCTAACTTACCTCAGGTTTCCAGCAGCATCTCAAAGAATTGAAGAAATCCATCATGAATTTTTGAATTGGGTGATCTGGAGATAGGCAAAAAAAAAAAAAGCCATCCTCTGAAATGTGCACCGAACCATGCGGAACCTGTTTTCGCTGGAAAATCTACCAGCAAAGGCTGGACATGACCACGGGATCCTGCTGCCGAGGGTATCAGAGGTCCCACATCATCCTGTGGATGATACCTCTAAATCTCATGTTTTTTTTTCCCATTGACATTACCCTTTAGAAAGTAGAATTGCCAGTTGCAGACCAGCCCAAAAACAAATTTTGTTGGTGAAATCTATCTATCTATCTATCTATCTATCTATCTATCTATCAAGTATCACTATATATTTCTATTATTTTCTATTCGTTCGCCATGTGATTTAGCCAGTCGTGCCAGGTGGCCAACGGCCGTGCCAACGATGTGATCTCCCTTCGAAACGCAGCTGGGCTTGGATCATTCCCTTGCGGATGGGTCATTCATGTTAGCTAAGCTCAGTTTGTTGACATCACTATGTAGGTGAATTCTATGGTTTATGCATGTTTATGCTATATACATAATATATATATATATAAATACATGAAGCTGTTTATTGAGGTCGTAAACCACCTTGCATCAAAGTACTATGAAAATGGTGGATGAACATCTATAACTAGATTCCCAGCGAGTTGATTGAATCTTCAAGTGCTTGGAAAAATGTGTATATTCATAGAATTGGATGACGGGAAAATTTACAGGAAACCCCTATATTTGATGGTAAAAACCATGGTTTCCTGTAGATTTTCCCTTAAACCAATCCATTGATATATCCAAAATATTCCAAAATACCAACCCATGGGGAGCACCTGAAGCACCTGGTATCGCCTTTCGGGTCACATCCGAAAGCACCGGGTCAAGCCATACCTCTGCGGAAATATCCCTTTTTTCTTTTTGCTCCTGGAACTACAGCTGGGTCATTTGAACCAATCGTCTATGTCTATGTTGAGTTTGGACTTCCATGTTGAGTTTGGACTTCCATGAATTTCTTGATGAGGTCTCAGAACTGAACATCTTGGAGAAGAATGGCACAGGCCGGTGATTGGAATTTCAGGCCAATCCAATGTTTGGGTGATTTTGGGACGATGGGATTTGCAAAACAGGCCCTTTTTCTTGCTGAAGAATTCCCCCAAGTGTCTTTTTGCCACAATTTGCAAATGATGCAAAACATGGGTCCCCTGTTCGTTTCACGATGGAAATCTTAGTCCCAAAGGTTCCTATGGAAAGGATCTGCAAGGCTTCGGACTGATTGGCACCTCTACATATATCCTGATTGGAAACGCATCAGATATTTGTGACATGGTCAAAACATATGGTTTTTGATGTTTTTGTGTGTTTGCCCAGAAGCGGATTGTCATCTCTCCCATTCAAAAAGGCTTTCATAGGCCCATGAATTTGGGAATCCCATTCATGATGTTGGGGCGACCATGCTCCATATGAGTCCCTTCTAATTTGACCATGGCACATGACATATGGGTACGTCTGAAAACCTCCAATTGGCCAATAAAAATTAACATTGGGAAATTCAGCATATATACCCTCTGGTAATTGCAGGGGCAGTGGACAATTCCCCACACATAATAGCTGATCTTCCCATTGAAATGACCATTCACAGTGCATGTCCCATTGCCTTGTTTCATTGTTGGAAGGCTAATCCATTGGACTGTGGGTTTTTCCCCATTGAGAAACCCAGTTTCTGTTACCCTCTGGTAATTTAACATAGCTATTGAAAATGACCCATTTATAGTGGATTTTCCCATAAAAAATAGTGATTTTCCATAGCTATGTTAGTTTACCAGAGGGTAGAGGAACTTCCAGCCGCATCACGAGTCTCACACCGTGTCTAGGCTTGACGTTTGGTGGGGCCTTAACCATCCAGCATCTCATCGATGCATTGCAAGCGTACCAGCAAGAGCATCCGAATTCTCAGTGGCCCGAGGTGCCAAAAGTGCAGTTCTTGAGCAAATGGGATGGGAAGGGAATCGGGAAATCATAGGAAATCTGGAGGCTTTCTGGAATGAAAATCATAGATGGAAAACGTGCATGAGAAACCTCCTACATAATTCATCATACTTCTATAACTTCTATATAGTATATATATATATGAAGATTATATAGAAAAAATCTGGATTGAGGGTTGCTGGAATTTCATGAGGGGTTATGTCAAAAGATGCTGATTTCGAGCAAGGAAGCAAGCCAGTTGCATTGAAGCAGTGCCATGGTCAAGTTGCGTGGGTGAAAGACGGGAGTATATGGTCGTCCATCCTATTTCATCGCACTAGAGCAATCCAAACAATTAATTGGTAATAGACAGATCCCAGTTGATTGATGGACATCCGGCAAAAACTATTCAATTCAGTTTTTTTGACTAGTTGATTATATAGATATATATATATATGTATCGGATCCCGTTAAATCATGTTATATCAGTTATATCATATTAAATCACCATGTTTGATTCTGAAATCCACCTTTTTGAACAGGGCACATTTGGCGTTTGCCAAGCGGTCAGGCAGTTGCCGATGGTTTGAAGAATGTGGCTCAGCATCACATCCGTTCAGAAGCAGGCACCGGGCATGGTTCCCAGCTGGTTCTGTGATTTCATACTTGCATGTGCATCCACACTCCTAAAAAAGTAATGAATAACCACAATGAAAATACTAAGTCCAGCATATCCATATGAAATAAGCCAGTTCTATGTGTATATAGGGTATACCTCAGTTATATGTGGAAAAACAAGTTTACTAACTCAGAAGCACCCCCAGCAGGCAGCAAGCACTTTCCCTCCTTTGGCGCCAGGATGGGCTGGAAATTTGCTGATCACCATCCAGTGCCCCGTTTGTCGCGTACGTGATGGGTTTCAGACATGAGCCCCCCAGTTGGTGATTTCATACTAAAATGTACTAAGTATATACTAAGTATCATGATATGTCTAGATATGACCAATTGTTTTTGGCAACCTTCACCTGTATATTTTTCATGTGCGACAAAAAACCCATGTGAGCAGCAAGCAGTGGGAGATTGAGTCAGCAGCGAACTGTGTCCTGAAGTTTTACTCCAGTCCCCAAGACCTTTAGGCATGTTGAGCACCCTAACTTTTCAGGTTGTTTGACTGGAAAGCTTGACAAGGAAGAGAGGACTGCCCACGACTATCTATGGCTGCAGTGTTTTGCTGGCGCCAAGGCGTGGCTTTCCTTCGGATCTCTTCCCTTGTCTTCTGGCAGGCCACGGGGCCTGTAGATCCTTGAAGGGAGGTCATTGACCTAGCGGACCTAGGGTCCAGTGAACCCAAGCTGCTTGGTGGTTTGGAACATGTTTGATTTTTCCATTTATTGGGAATCATACTCCCATTTGACTCATATTTTTCGGAGGGGTTGAAACCACCAACCAGCAAGTCTTGCATGTGTTCACCAGCACTGGTGAGGGGTCGATAACGTTAGCTGCCCAATGGTTGCACAACCAAGGCACTTCGCGTTGTGGATGTGAAACCTAATGCCATCAGAAGGATTCATGATGAAGATCAACCTAGACTTAAGTTTGCACAGCTTTAGAATTTTGAGCGTACTGAATCCGTATTGAACATGCTGCCATTCAAGGTGGTTCCCCCAATTCTAATTTGGTTTATAAACCAAATAAACCAGGGGTTGGTAACTGTCCCATTTTGGGAATATTGGACGTCACCTTATAGTAGCCATTATAGACCATATACCTAATGGTTGGGTGATGTTCAATGGCGACATTTAATGACCCACATAAACTAGTTCGATGTATCTACCATAACTCGTAGTCAGTGCCCAACTTCTTTTCATCGGGGGTCCCAGCCACTGCGCCCGCAGCCGATGCGGAAGTGTCCTATGTCACCACTTCGGCACGGGATGAGAAGCGCATTTCCCTGGTGGACTTCAAACCTGGAGACCCTTGGAGAAACTTCAACTGGTCGGATCTCAAAGATCCATCAGAAACGGTTAGTTTATGTTAGGAATGATGGCAGATCAAGAATATAAACATCATTTCAAGCAATCATAATAGAAAATGACGGTAATAGATGTTTATATAAATATTAACGTCATATAAATATTTCCAGATAAAAAAATAAACCATCTCATCAAGAAAGACCTGCCGCTAGCCGCTCGTGCCGTTGATCTGTTGAAGATAGTGGGTGACTTCGTTACGGCTTCAGGTGATATGGGTATGGGTCAAAATGAATGACCTGGGGGACCACAGAATTAAGTCTAGTACTCAGTACTCACCATGAAATTATTGGGGTACCCAGTTTTGACCCATACCCATATTTAAAGTCAAGCTTCCTTTGACCTGATGAATGTCCGAATCTAATGTGGTAAAGTTTTCACCAGAATTTCACCAGAAACCGATGGTGTAAACCTTCCCAGGGTGGAAGTTTCCAATAAGGTTTACCACGTTCATGTTTCTTTTGGATTTCACACTGTACCCCAAAAGGGGTTCTGAATTCACTTTCGGCCCCACTTCCTGATGAATTCAGCTGTTCCGGGATTTGAGGCAGTTCCTTTCAATGCTTTACTGACCAAGCTGCACATTCCAAATCTCGCAGGGGCCTTCTATAAGTGCCCCACGGACGCGCCAAAACTAACAGGATATTCGGATATTCCTTGCCGGCAGATTCAACTTGGCATTTGGATTGCATTTGGGGTGTTTACCCAACCGCAAGCATTGATGGTGGTCGATTGCAATTGCCGTTAGCAAAATTATGAAACAGAACATTGGATTTTCTTGTTTTCGCAAACCATCTGGCATGCTGTAAAGTCACCAAATGGTGTATTGTTGAGAACCACGCATATTTGTAGGTTTGCATGTTCCAAGCAGCGACTTGTCAGATGGGGCACAGAGGTATTACAGAGTTGGTCAGCGCAAGTGGTTATCCCACTGCTTCGCTGGTGCAGGCGTGGGGCAGAGACCTGGTGATGTTGAGGGTCGATTCCAAATCAGAACTCAAATCAGAAATGGTTGGTGGTTTGGAACATGTTATTTTTTCATTCGGTTGGGAATATATTGGGAATCATAATCCCAACTGACTTTCATATTTTTCAGAGGGGTAGGTACACCACCAGAGAATCATCAGAATCACTGTACGGCAGCAAGGCAGACCAGTAATTCCAATCGAAGGCAACTTGAAGACTTGGTCAGCCTTTCATTTGCAGGTCAACCCTTGCTGGACATTGACTCGGAACAGATTGGTAAAGTGCCAACACTGGTGGTTTCAAATATGATTCATTTTCAAGCATTATTTGGAGGATGCAAATGAGAGGATGGTTCCCAATGAGAAGCATGAAGCCTCTTTTGCGGGGTGGAAAACATGATCGAGTGCATCTTCAAACAACATGCATCAACATGCCAATTTTAAGATCAGATGCCATTGCTGACAGATAAAATGCATTGATTCAAGGCATAGTCCCATGGGGAATCAACAAAATAGGTGCCCCCAGTCGATAGCGTTCGTTGTTGCCTCAAAAAAGTGGCTGAATTCTATTTTTTTATGATTTTTATGGATGTTTATGGTAGATATGACGAACTAGTATTCGTGGGGTTTATAAACCAACTTACAACTGGTTTATAAGCCATCAACCTGATATAATTGGGGTTTATAAATCAACTTATATCCATAATGGGGTTTATAAACCAACAAACATAACTAGCTTCAGTTTCTTTTTCAGCGAAGCGAGCTACGTCGGAGGCTTCCGAGTGGTGCTGGATGGCTCCAAAACGATCACCGATGCGCGAGTGGCTCTGGGCCGGTAACTGAGAACTGGCTGATCCCCCATTCATATTAAACATCCCCAAGATTCACCATGGTTTCATAGGGGATGAAATATGATGAAGTCACAATAAATCAATATAAATCACATATGTTTGACCATAGAATAGGGATGTTTAATATTAGCGGGATGGGAGTATTGCTAGCTTTGAAATGGTGGATTTCATCAACAAACACAATCAAATGGTATATAATGCAGATGCAATGGGAAGTATTGGGGCATTAAGACACAACATCTTGGAATAATGTGGTACACTCAAGAATAAAGCTACCATTTCCTCATTAAGATTTCCCATGATATCATAATTATCCCATCCAATTGGCTAACTGCCGTTTCGATGGTAAGGCTACTGGGCCTCGACTCCAATGCGTAACTTGGCTGGAAAGTCTGATCTAAAGGTGGTTTTAATATGTTTTACCCTTTGGTAAACTAACAGTTCGCTATTGAAAATGGCCATAGAAATAGTGGATTTACCCATTAAAAATGGTGGATCTTTCCATAGCTTTTTGTATGTTTACCAGAGGGTAATGGGAACATCGTGGAATATCAATGAAAATCAGCGATTGTTTGGTGCCGTTTTCCACAGCTATGTTAGAATACCGGAGGATGCTTGGCAGAGCATCCCGGGAATGATACATGGATAGCCAAGCCAGAAACAAGCCAGTGATATGTGGAATTTGAATATACCCCAGTTTGACATAGTGATGTTGTTTCAAATCATATAGACATAGAGACAGTTTATATAGACAAATTATATCCCCATTGACAACAATCCTATAGACAATTTGCTGATCTAAGTAATGTTGGCCCAGGATCCAGCAAGGCGGAACAAGTACTTCTTGGCAGCTCCTTAGACACTGAGACCCTGCAGAAAGCCATCAGTGCTGTGCAACTGGGCTGTTGAAAAAAACCTACAGCCTACGGGCGCAACTTCAGAATCAGTTTTTTTTTATTTAGACACAGTGCCTGTGAAGCAGTGAAACAGGTTGAATTTAGAACACCACGTTTTGTTGTACCCTCTGGTAAACTAACATAGCTATGGAAAATCACCAGTTTTAATGGGAAAATCCACTATTAATGGTCATTTTCAATAGCTATGTTAAATTACCAGAGGGTACATTATGTTCAGTCATGTTTGGGATCATGATCAAGTGACTGGCGAAGATGTTAGCTGCTAGATGCGGTCATCCCCTGGGTCTTATTACTGCGACCCCACTAGCGTCCCCAGCATTTTGGATTGACCAACAGTTGGCGTTCTCAGGACCAACAAAGTTCTACCCAATCTAGCCTATTCATTCCTTTTCTATACGTATCATATATGCAAGATTACATATAACAATCAATATATATATATATATATATTATATATATAATTAATTCTGTACATATATATATATATATATATATACATATACATAATAGTAGGCACTCGGCTCAACGTCATCACTCAACATAAGACATAATTGACTTGGCACAGCTTGTTGTCCCTTTATTTCATGGTTTTCTTCATGATAGCCTCCGCTTTGCTTCAGGGTAGTTTCGGGCTGTCAAATTCAATCAAAATGCCCCTTATATCATCTTACATCCACTGCCGTATGCCCTGTTGAAATGGAAAGACTGAAGAAACATGAGCTGTGGGCAGGGTTTGGCAAAGCAAAGGTTTCTATTGAATTATTGGGCTATATATTGTTTTGAAATTACTTTCAAAAGGATTGTGTTTTCCATTGGGAGTATGCGCGTTTCCAAATTCATCAGGAATGCCGAAACAACAAACTCTGCAGACGATTCCTCCTGGTTTCTTGTTCGTGTGCGTATTGGTTTTGATTTCTTCTTGGCTGTCAGCAGGATTCAAGAAAGATTCTTGCCCTGGTGAGCAACCCTTTCAAACCGCCTTACAGTCGATACTTGGACGGGCCAAGTCTCGGTCATTTGACGCTTTGGGATGCTGCAAAAATGCAAAGATCTGTGCACAGAAGGTCACCCAATCAGCAAGTTTGGCGTCACATTCATTTTTGGACAAAGAATTGCGGTGCGGGGCGAGCAGCTTAAATTAAGATTTGCGGGTGAGAGGCGGAAGCAACGCAAATCCAACTTGGGAACGCCCAGAATTCCGGCGCTTGCCACAACTGCGCAGTCATGGCGCGCGCGCATCAGAAAACGTGCCATTTGTTTTTTGCAGTCTTTTAGGCGTTGCTTAAGCCTTGCACTTGCGATGGCTTTTGCATACATTGAAAAAACCAAAGTACACCAAAAGTTGTTATTTACCGTGCCATTCCCTTTTTGACGGTGTAATTCAATCCAACAGCATCTCACGCTCGAGGACATGGAAAGCCTAAACTCCTTTTTGCGTCATGCGCGCAGCAGAGCACACAAAAACATACTTAAGAATGAGACACCCTTGATTCAAGTGGATTTTGCGGTCTGAAATCTAATTGGGAGAAAAAAGGAGGCAAACAGGAAAGCGGATGCCGCCGCGAGCCCCCCAAGCCAACATGGTACCCATTCTCATGGCCAAGCACTGATGTTTGTCCATTCGCATCAACAGTCCTAAAATTTGTTGGGTTTTCCTAAGGCCCGGTTTTTCTCACTTTCGACAATTTTGCTAGCAGCGCCATTTAAATTCAAGCCCCTTCATTGACCATGGCCTTGGTTCTAACCAAGTCAGACCAATTCAGTATCTTGGTTGATTATATATGGCGGTATTCACCAGAATTCCGCTGCTCTTGCGACTTGTCGGAAAACAATGACAATGACCATTTACTCTATATTATATGTAGGTTTGAACCGTGTTTGTGTTTTTTTCTTTGGGGCACTTGTTGATTCTGAGTTACCGAAATCGAGCAAATTCGGACAACCATGTGGAAATTTCCGAAAAGTGTCGAACATTGGAGAAAACTGCGAAGTACGGATGCTGTTGATGGTGATTGTCAAATATTGTCGAGGTTGTAGTGAGGCGGGTGGCGGTGGCTAAAAGAGATCTTAAACCAGAGTTTGGTCTCAACAAAGCCCGCATCACATTCTTAGGCCTCGCGCACAAAATTCACAAAATTTGCCATACGCTGCAACAAGGCAGCCTGTTTCCGCAACTGTTTTGAAGGATATCACAGATCCATGTTTCGAGGCATGCAGATTTGGAATTTGCTGAAGAGCGCATGTTCCAGACTGTTGACAACCCAACTGGCAAGGAAGCGGCAGGGCGGACACACCAACACACGTTGTTACCATATGTTTCCATTGTGTTTGTGAATTAGGTTCGTAGGATACGTTTTGAGTGTCATACAGTCATACCATGTCATACAAGGTCATACACCATGCCATTTAATATCAGACTTTGACGTCAATTTTTGGATGATATGGATGGTTTTGGGATGTTTTGGATGCAGTTGTTGTTTCGAATTAGTTTTTCTCGAATCGGAATCTAGGTGCAAAAGGTGTTTTTTACATTTGTGTACTATATTTTTGGTAGTTCCTGCTACATTCCAGGACTCATACCGCCGCAATCTGCCTGACAGTTACCTGTTCAAGTTCTTTCAAGAGGCCAGGATTTCGTTGGTCAGGTGGCCCCAATGTCATGCAACATTTGGATGTGTCCGAAAACGAGGTATACCACCAAATTACCATTTAACATTGTCTAACATCATTTAACATCATTTAACATTTTATGATGACAAACCGCGGGGGATTTGTGGTACCCCGGGACCCTATACTCAGACAAAACAATTTTCCTTCGGGCGATGCATTCGGTTTACGCGAGGCGCAAAACCATTTCGGAGTCAAATCGTGGGCAGCAGAAGAATTGGGAAATCTCCCGGTGAAGCCACTCAAAGCAGGCCGGCAGGTTGCGAGTTGCTGTGTGGGCCATGAAGAGAATATGATTGTTGATTGGTTTATGTGGGCTTATGTTTCTTTAATTACATATACTAGCTAGACATAGCATGATATAATTAATGTGATATAGCTAGTTTATTGGGGATCATGAACAACCCATGAAGCCGATTCCCATTAGCCAACCATGAGGATGGGATGGGACAGATGGGACATGGGTATTTTGCATGGCCCATGTGACATGCAGGGAACAGTTTTGTTTGTTTTCCCTTGAACTATTGCTGTCTAAATAATATGACAAAATGTTGGATGTTTCCTTCTGCAAGAAACATGTTACCATCAGCTTGTTACTCTCTTTGCATATGTTCATATCATACATGTGTTTTGGTACCAACGCAGAATGTGCTGAAGTGCAAATATCAATGAAACGAGAGAGTGCGCAGGAGACTTGAAGTTCCAGGACTGCTGATGGAACAATTGTTTCAATCCTGGGCGTTCGGGAGAGTTCCTTGCATTTGATTTTGTACTAATATCATTTTATGACGGGCTATGCTGTGTTATATGTGGTATTTGTAATGTATGAATTTTGTATGGGATTTGTTTTTACACTTTTAACATATACATGCATTTAATGTTAGACTTATTGGTATGCATAATGTATATAATAATTATCATGTATTAAATATATAATATATAATACTTTTAAAATATATTTTTTAAAAAAAAAGATTTATCATACATTTAATATATGTAACATAAATTATTATAATATATATATATATATGTAGTGTATATATCTATATATTAAAAATGTATAGTATATTTACTATATAATATCTATATATACCATAAATATACCATATGTTTTTTATAAATATTTATATTATATGTAATAAAATGCATGTCTAATACATGTTAATTATATTTAAAATAGTTATAATACATTTAATATATCTAATATCTTCACTATTTCTAATATATAAATAGTACCTGGGGTACCGTCCATTTTGGCAAAACGGACGGTACCCTGGTAAAATGGACGGTACCCCCCTGGAATAGGGTTTTCCCTTTAAAAATTGCTTCCCGGGAAGGGTGCCGGGGAGCTCCTGCTGGCAGCTGCCCGCGGACGCCGCCGAGGAAAGCACCGAAGGGCAGGAGAAGGAACCCTATATAGTAGGAAGCCCGCGGGCGCCAAGCGGAGGCGCGCCGGACGACCCGACCGAGAGCCTAAGGACCGGAGCCCCGACGCAAGGGGAAACCACCCTATATATAGTGGGGGTGCGGCGGGGGCCGGGATTAGTCACTTTACACATAGTATGCCGCCCGGCGGCGGCGGCCCGCCAAAAGTTTTGGGTTTCCTTTTCGGGGTCCCCTTTCTTCACCTCCGGCGGGTCGCGCCGCAATGGCGCTTTGTAACCCCTCAAGACAACAGGTCCCTAATGTTTAGGGGGTGGTGGTCGGGATGA
>Ga0126342_10002084_pt1 | contig 30286 bp, 24 predicted proteins | sample Cyp1metagenome_FD_92528 | JGI IMG/M metagenome (GOLD analysis project Ga0126342, IMG submission 92528) | Coral microbial communities from Lord Howe Island, Old Settlement Bay, Australia - Cyphastrea 1 metagenome | ecosystem: Host-associated > Invertebrates > Cnidaria > Coral ...
ATAATAAATAAATATGGGCTATCATTGGAATATCATGGGAATATGGAATAAATGTGGACTATCATTGGAATATCAAGGGAATAAGAAATAAATATGGGCTATCATTGGAATATCATGGGAATATGGAATAAATTAAATGTGGAATATCATTGGAATATCAGGATAATATAATTGGAATACAATGGAATATCAACGGGAGATACTTACCACAGTTGCAAATCTAGCCAGCGGAACTGCTGAAGCTGCTGTTGGTCACATTCCTACATTCGAAGCAAACGGTGCTCTTGTGTTTTCAAGTACAATGAGCTGACATTGTCACATGGGACACCCAAAAAAAATAGATCCACCCTTGAAGCAGTGCTGGGAGGTCCCGTCTTCTGGCCCTTAATTTTTTGGGGCTTGGTCAAAACCCATCAAAATCCTGAAAAAAATCATCAAATTCCCATGGAAATTCCTTCAAGGTGTATGGTTTACCCTCTGGTAAACTGTCACATAACTATGGAAAATCACCATTTTTAATGGGAAAATCCACTATAAATGGTCATGTTCAATAGCTATTTTGACATAACCAGAGGGTAAATCCTATTTTATGGTCATATTTTCCTGGTGAAACGTGCGGCCCTGACCTTAGGACCCACCCCGTTACCCGTTAGGACCCACCCCGTGGATCGGCACTTCGCCGGCCCTGACGCCATTTCACGGTGATCGGCACCTGGTGGATGAAATCATCAAAGGGGAGCGCCATCCCAAACAACATTTGGATGACATATACTTGGTTAGTTATGGTTTGGGAAACATGTTGTCATATATGTTGGTACTGAGAAATATGGATGTCTTCTGGGCAAATTATAATAATTCACTCACCTGAATTGTTGGGCCATTTGGGGATGAATCCCCTACAAAAACCATGATTTCCAGGCTTAGGGAGAATAGGGTTCGGTCGTGATGAAATTTACCCAGGTATATTTGTTTGGTTCTGAGATATATTATGCGTATATACGGGTATAACACCATACATTTTATGAAACGCATGGACATATATATATATATCTATATACTATTATATACTGGTTGGTGGTTTCAACCTCTCTGAAAAATATGAAAGTCAGTTGGGATGATTATTCCCATATATTATGGTAAATAAAAAATGTTCCAAACCACCAACCAGCCATTATATACATATATTCGCAATATAGGTTTGTCTAAAGAGCACACCCAAAATTTGAGGGTCAAATGTATAATTTTCATCATTCACATCGCCAGAAAAACGCACACATTTTATTGTGTTGGTTGATTATACATCTCATTATATTCCATCATGCCGGGTTTTATAGCATGGTCACATAGAGAGGGTTTCCTGAAGTTCTGTTGGTCACAAGTCATGAAATCCAATAGTGTCCTCATCAAACCAGCATGTTTTTGCTGATAAAACTAACCATTGTCTGCTGATGTTTCCCGTCTCCTTGGTTATAACTTAGACATAGCCTCCAACAACTACCAGTGACCACTAGCACTCCCGTTTTGTTCCTGGAGTTTCCTATCAACCTTTACCACAGCGTGTTAGTGGAAGCCATGTCCAAGTTATAGTTCTTTACGTCCCATTTTTAATGACAGCTACGGCAACAAAAATTAGTGTCATGTCATGTCATTTCGTTCCACTTTGGGTTGAAAAACAGGTCATTTCTACACCCAGCAGTTTTTTCCAAAAAAAATATCATGTTATATATGTTATACACATTTATACACCCCATGTTTTTTCCCTCCAACAGATCCAGCTTACCATGTCCCATACCATGTCCCAAACGTCCCATCTCCCATCCGTACGAGTGCCCAGACTCCAGTGCCGTTGTGGAAGTTGAAGGAGCGCACCGGCTGTAGAGATCCATCCATCTGTGGTTGCTTCAGCGGCTGATTTAGGTGTGATCCAACTGCAACTCGACATTTAAAAAAAACATAAGTTGCATTAAAAACCTCCAGGAAACTTACATAGCTATGGTATAGATGGCTCATGTATAGATGATTTGCCTATTGAAAGTGGTGATTTTCCATAGCTATGTTACTTTACTTTTAAGGATAATTGCCATCGTCATCAACCAATATTAAATACTGTGAAGTAAAAAATGTTGGTTATATCAGTTATATCCCATTAACATCCATTCATATGCACCATGGTGAAGTTACAAAGGTACCAATGGTAATCCCTTCCATGGGAATCCACAAATACAACGTGGACTGTGGATGGTTTGGATGGTTGCGAAATCCGGTTATCACCAGTTGAGGATGATGGTAAACATCCCATTATTTTGTTTGGGTTTCAACCATCCAAAATTGGTGGTGCAGGATTTCGCTGGCCCATCCACAGTATGAGAATTCATTCTTATGATTACTAATGATTCCAACTGTTCTGTTCTGAATGAATCGTGTGTTATGAACTAAATGTTTTAGTAATCGAAAATTTGGAGTTAGACTGTGTATGATGGTTACAGCCACGTAATCAGAAATATATAGTTTCCATTATAATTGGCAATATTTAGTAATCATGAATCACTGATAATGTCAATATCAATAATGATAGTATTGAATTGTATTGAACAGTATATATAATACAAAGAATTAGAACAGTTTACTAATACAACTGTGATAATGCTAGTAACTCGACTTAGCAAAGAATAAACCAACTTGCCTATTGTTTGGGGACCCTTCTTGCGGCAGGTACTTGGGTTTGCCAGAGTGAGCTCCAATTTCTGGATGAACTTCAATGGGAAGCAGGAAAGCACTTTAAGAGACAGAAACAGGACATCATCAAATTCAAATCCAGGATCATATAGTCATATGGCAGTGTGTCAAAACCTTGTAACCCTGGTGAACATCAAAATAGCTGGTAAATGGATGTTCATCCCACTAAAAATGGGATTAATAGGTATTGATCCATACCCATATAGTAGTGAATACCTAGTGAATTTAGAGATGCTTCGACCTTTCAAGCTGCTCATCATATGTATCAAGGCGATGACACGATGACACGATGACCATAGTGACCATAGTACCTACTGTGGAGAGTTACGCGAAATCCGGTTATCACCAGTTGGTAGATGGGTAAACATCCCATTATTTATATATACGGTATATATATATATTATATAGGGCTTTAACCATTCAAGGCGGTGCAGGATTTCGAAACCACATCAACCACCCACAGTATCATGTGTTGGTCCCACAACACCATTTAGTTGGTCAAACTCCACTAGAATACCCTCCACTGGCACCCGGTGCCCCACCCGGTGCCTCCTTCAAGCCCTCTTTCACTGTGCGGAAAAAATCCACTAGAACCTGCGCAACCCCAGGGATTCCCTGTGCCTCTTTAAAAACACCACAGTCAAACCATTCTTGATGGTTAAGGCCTGAGAATTCAAGGTTTACGATGGTTTACGTATACAGTAGTACCACCCAAAAAGATAGAAATGTAAGCTAACAGTATCTTGGAATCGGATTTTACCAAATTCTATTTTCTTGCGGTTGCCCATTTTTTAACGGCACTTTTTTTCGAATGTATGTGTTTATCGATTATGGCAGACCGTACTTATTTACATCCACTTGCCCATCGTTGTTGTTAAAATCCCCATTGTCCTTGGTGAAATATCCATCATTCAACATGTTTAACAGGTTGGCAAATGGGCTTCGCCCGTATTCTGCGGGACACTATGGAAACTCTTTTGGCTTCGTCCTTGAAACTTGTCCCAAATGCCCTCCCCATTGAATGGCCATAATGGCTATGCCCTGTCTTCAAACACCCTTGGTTTTGGTGGGAAATGAGAGTATGGGGAAAAAAATGCTTGGAGTCCTCCTCCCAATCGCGGCGGGTGTTAAACAGATTGAAGGCTTCCTGCTGTTGCTGATGGAAACAAATACAGCAACCGAAAAAATGGAGGTGTTAGTTTCATTGGGAATGGGGAGCTGTCCATTAATTTCTTGAAACCTAGAAAAAATATGGCCATTACCTTATCATTCCATTTGATTCCTCACCCTTTCTGGAATTTTAGGATCGAAGATCGGCAATTGCCTGGCCTTCTTATTGATATGGGTATGGATCAATACCTATTAATACCATTTTTAATGGGATGAACATCCATTTACCAGCTATTTTGGGGTTCACTAGGTACCAGGGTTTTGACACACTGCCATATGATTCATATTGATGGATGCTACTGGTAAGATCATCCGATGGCGATCTAATTCATGCATGAAGTGTAAGTGTAGTTGCTACACTAAGCAGCAAAAACCAAGCTGTTGTTATTATGCGAAAATAAATGTACACCATAGTTACACAGTTACCCTCTGGTAGTCAGACATGGCAAGTGATAATTCGAAATCCCCGATCAAAATGGAGGTCTTAGTGCGAACATCATCTATAATGAGGAGTTTTCCAGTACACATTATATCACCCGCCAGTGCAAGTTGCTGTTATTCCTATTGTTGGTGTGTTTCCTGCCCGTAGGTGTGATGATCAAGCGTGACTTGCTGAAATTCCTCCATTTATTGGTGATTTTCCCATTGAAACAGAATTAAATGATGATGTTAGCATTTCAACCTGCCATTTACAGTGGATTGTGCCATTTTTTCTACTTTTCCTATGATCTTCCCAAGATTTCCCAGGCGCCGAAAATAGGGGACACCAGGCTGGGCTGCCCTGCACGATCGATGTTCACGTTCACTCGTGCTGTTGTCCCTGTGCCTTGGGATGCTATCGAGTACCGTAACGCGTGCCGTGGGAGGAAACGGAGATCATGTGGATTCATGTGGAGATTGTCCGGTTTTAAATGGTTTTAAATGGTTTAAAGTCGATTAAAAATATCTTAAAATGGTAATCACACTGGAAAAAAAAGTGTAAAAAAAAGAAAAAGAAAAAGACAAAGTGGAATATAGGCATGGTCCATGGCATGGTTCATTCCCATGCTTATGAGCCTGTTGTCTATTTGAAATGTCAGGAATTGGGGATGCAACCAGCATCTGGCGCAGCAGATTCCAGGTGACCATGACAGGGATGTAGCACGATGTACCCAGGCATACCAGGCATACGAGTTCTGGAAGATGTAAGGCCACAAGATGGAGAATGTCCACAATCATTGTTTTTCATCACTTTTTGATCAGTCGAACTTTTTCACGGAGCATATCAGGTACCTCCAAGTAACCATCACATGTAAAGTCTATACAAGGTCTGTATGAAAGGCATGGTTGTTCAATCCGGTAACCGAATGGGATGTTGAAACTTCCATCATTGCAGTAATGGGCTGCCCCTGAGTCCACTGGTCGCTTATCATGTTCATTGATTTTTGTTGGGCTACTTGGTGGCTCGCCCCAGTAACTGAGTGATAACCCGAGTTAAATTATCTATAACTGAAAACATTACGCCTACTTCAGACTTCATGATATACTCTACTTATAACATCTTCCAACTGGGTTTATACCCTCTGGTAATTCAACATAGCTGTTGAAAATTGCACATCTATAGTTGATTTACCTATTAAAGATGGTGATGTTCCTTTTCGCAAACTGTTTACCAGAGGCTAAAAATCTTACGATGCTTGGAGTGAATGACTGTCGTAGCCATTTTGACCAGGACCCCCGGGCAGCAAATCTCGTTCCTCTTCCTTTCCTCGGCAGACGGCCATGAAGTGTATCTGGGTAGGGGTTTTTGATTTCCAATGAGTTTTTTCCGACAATCTATCTGAATGATCCTGAGATGTGATAAGTATGGTATGTCTGACATCTATCAGTGCTGCAGTGGGTAGTGAAGCTTAGTAAGGGCCCAGTAGCAAAATAGTGATGAGGCATCAAGGTGGTTTCTAAGGCTGGGGCTATGTCCAAAGTTAAAACCATGGAAACCATGACCTGCGAACCAAAGCACAAGGTCTTGGATAATTGGTTAGAGTTAGAATAGTTATATTTCATCAATATGTCATCAATGATATCCTCATAATATTAAAAAAACAACCTATTAGTGGGTTCGTCAACCAGTAATATGAGTTCGTCAATGGGAAGGATGACATCCCATATATGAAATGGAAAATAAAAGCCATGTTTGAAACCACCAACCAGTAATTCAAGAAATCTGACACAACATGTTTTTGGGATTAAAGTATATAAAAAAGTATCCAAACCTTAGATTGACCTAGATCATATTCAAAAAAAACGCCTATTAAAATCTATTAAAATCTATTAAAATCTATTAAAATCTATTAAAATCTATCTCATCAGCACAAAAAAAAAACCGCTGGGCCATTGGATGCCGAACCCTGGAGGTTTCAGCAAAGATCCCATCATGGCCATTTTTTTTGGTCGAATCGCCGAATCGCCTCTGGTTATGACTAACAGTTTGCCATGGAAAATAGCCCATAGAAATAGATGTTAAACATGATGATTTAGCTATTACCCTCTGGTAAATGAACATAGACCCTGGCAGTTGTCGGGGTTGGAAGACTAGTGTCCATTAAAAATTTGCTATTTTCAGGGTCCAACTGTTTATTTACCAGAGGGTAATAGCATGGTGATTTTCTATAGCTACGTGAAATAACCAGTGGGTATAACATATTCTACCATCAACATCGGGGGATTAGTTGTGCCGCACCTATGGTAAAAATAGGTTGGGGCCGGGAGCTGGTTAATCCCATCTATCATCAAACAAAGCTGTTGTTAAAGGGATTTCTTCAAAGCCCTCTTTTTTCACCAACCAACCAATGGGAAAAGGACATCTATGATCAAGATGGACGTTTCTAGATGGGATTGTTTGACCATAATATACCATTAACGGTATATTTTCCATTACATCAATTAAATCCTTGTTGGTTCAAAGCATTGTTGTTGCTATGTCAATCCATACTGTGTTGCCAAAAACCATGCAAGGCCCATCAATAAGTTCCTGGATCATATTAGATCACCATTTCTATCCACAACAACCATCAAAACCCTACACTTTCCGAATAGAATCACCATTCTTCACATCAAATCACATTATTTCCCCAAGAAAAGCTACATGTTTTCCACTAAAATCCGCATTTTTCACATCTTTGCGTCTCCATTTCCGTTGCGGAAACCGTCCCTGGGGCTTTGCCAAGTCCGTTTTGCCGAGGCGCCACATCCACAGTGACTTCAAACTGTTCCAGCCAGGGCAGTAACTGGGCGGCAGCTGCGTGGTGACCTCGATAGAAGAGGCGAGGCTTAGTGATGATCATCACTAATAGTATAATTAGTTATATACTATATAGTAATAATAGATAATAATGATCAGTAATACTATAACTATTATTATACTATATAGTAATGATAGTAGTTATATAGTATAATAGTTACATTATCATCATTATAATATCTAGTATATATTCTTACATATTATAGTATATAATCATTATTAGTTAGGATGTATTAGAATATATACTTTTAGTTAGGATGTATGAATCACTATTAATAATCAATAGTATATTAATAGTGATTAATAGTATGAATATATATAATATAATCTGAATACTAGATAAAAAATAAGTCAATAATAATTCTATACAGTGATGAGCATCACTTTACTACTATTAATGATTGATACAGTAAGTGATTATAGTATTAATACTATATTAATTATTCGTATTGTGACATTTATGGAATGATTAATAGTATATTAATAGTATATTAAAAATATATTAAAAATATATTAATATACTATCAATAGTATATTAATCGAGTCCATTAAACAATCCAAGGTTGTACAATCCATAGGTAATAAAGAAAAGTATATAAATATAACAATACAATCAAGGTGATCATTTATTGGGTGACTACCGATAATAGTATGTTATATGAAACCATTAATATGAGTACCATCAATTGATACAACCATCAATGGAATAATAATAATATACCATAATAATATATCAATGATAAAATACTGGTAATATGTGTATATATACAATATACAATATAAATATATATATATATAGTGATTCACCATCAATGGGGACATAATAAACTATGCTATGGGAGCATATGATGATATATTGACATGATACACTTCTGATTTCATAGTCACGGGCAGCAACTGTACTGCTGTGCTGCTGGCCCTCGCCGTCTTGGAAGATATCGGAAGCCAAAAGAATCTTGGAATGACGTGTCATGAATATTAAACTCTATTGACGTACAATGCGAGGATGGACTTAAGTTGAATGGAATATAATAAAATCATATATATATAATCATTCAAACTTGTTATAACATCATATATAATGGTAATCATCCTATAACATCACCATTTATAATGGTAGGATGGACATCATATAACCCTTTAACAAAAAAAATACAATGGGGATGTTTATGGGGTATCATGTTTTGGATTGAGACGGTGGAGTGGTGTGGAGTGGTGATTCACCATGAATTTTACCATTACTGTTTATGTAGAATAATGACCGTAATTATCCTCTGGTAAACTAGCATAACTGTGGAAAATCACCATTTTTAATGGGAAAACTCACTATAAATGACCATTTTCTACAGCTATGTTAGTTTACCAGAGAGTACCCATGAAAATCATGAAACATGGTGATCTAAATGGGGTATCAACAATGAATAAAACCATGAATAATCGATTTATACCGTAGATGGAAGAAATCCTGCACCATAATGGATGGTTGACACCCTATAAATCATGGGATAAATCATCTATCAACTGGTTCAGGATTTCGCAACCATCCACAGTATCTCAGTATTGAGAATGAATGATGATTCCATATAATACCTTTCTCATAGGATTGTTCATTTGTATTGATAGAATTAAGCCTCATTTCTGAGTAATGAAAAATAACTCATGAACATGACCTATGGAATTATGGAATCATTATTCATGTTCAATAACCCAGGGTTATTAATATGGTTATTTCATAGTTCATGATGGTAGAATAATAACCCCTAAGAACCATGAAATAATAGGAACGCAAAAGAAAAAAGAAAAAACATATTGGATATAAGGGGCATGTACTCAAATATTAATAATGAGGTGCTTCAATTCGTTAGCCAGGTTGGTCGTAAATATTCAATCTTTATGAATAATTACCAATACATAGCCAGTACATATCAGTAAAATGGCATGTCGAGATTTTCGAGTACCCCAAATCCACTGGTTAATCATCAAACACAATATTGGAGATATTTGGCTACATGTTTGAAGAAACAAAAAACAATATATATATACACCATATCTCCCCATTCATATCCCCTTCGCCAAAAAAACACTGCATTATATACAATAATTTACAAACCTTAAAATAGCTGAACCTCACCGCCATTTGGGGATGATTCCCCATATATAAACCATCATTCCAGTGACGTCACGACGTGAGGTCATTGTAAATTCATCCCCACTAATCTTCCCTTCTTAAGACATCCCTTGAAATAGCTACAGAAAGAAAAACTAAGGAAACCTGAACATATGGTATAAAATGGTATATATGTAACAGTTCTTGTTGACACAAGTCCTAGCATTTTCTAGTGGAAATGCCAAGGGGGCATTTCATTAAGATACAAAAAAAATCATCGAACGACCATCCTGATGTATTACCATCATTCAGCGGCATCTTTTTGGGGTAAGTTGACCTTGCCTCAGGATTTCAGTGGGAATTTTCACTAAGTATTGTCAATAATTTCTGGTTGGTGGTATACCTACCCCTCTGAAAAATATGACTTCGTCAGTTGGGATGATGACATTCCCAAGATATGGAAAAATCATCCAGTCATGTTCCAAACCACCAACCAGATGACTTCATGTGACGTGGTGGATTCAGGGTGAATAATTTAACTATCATGATTCTCATATGGTTAGTTCATGATTGATTTGCTTACTGTAATGATGGTAAATTTAGTTCATTAAATCAAATTCACCCAATATAATTACTGTAAAATCATTAAATCAAATTTACCCAATGATTTTCCTAGTATGTGGTTGGGAAACTCTTGGTAGCTCCTTAGCTCCTTAACAGGGAATATGAATACCCATAGCTCCAAATCGCTCCCTCCTAACCATCAATCCCAGAGACACACCACGTCGCAGGTCAGTAGGAAGGACAATGGATCGTTCTCGGCCGGAGACAAGGCGCCTCCGGTCACGAGCGCGAGCTGGCTGTATCACTTACTGGATTTCACAGATCTTACTGGGTTTATATAATGAGGTTTTGTGAGTTTCAATGAAGTTTAATGGGTTTTTCCATGGAGTTTGATGGAGTTTTTTCACGGGTGTTCATTGGATAAGCCATGGTTTTTTTTTCCACCACTTAAATGGAGCCAAAAGGGATATAATGATATAACCATGTGTAACCAACAACTTTGTAAAAAATAAATGGGAGTCTATGTGCGATTTTAGCAACAAAATTGGGGGAGGCATGATCCAGACTTTTAAAACCAGCCGTGAAATGGTGATATGATACTATCACCGGAATATGTTACAGATAGTTTCAAAATTACGGAACATCTTTGACATGGGTCATTAAATGTCACCACTGAACATCACCCAACCATGAGGTATCTCATCTATAATTGCCATTCAAAGGTGATGTCCAATAGCCCCAAAATGGGACATTTACCAATCCCTGTTTGATCTGGGTTCAGAAATGGGATTTTGCAGATTTACAATTTACATGGAAGAAAACCACCAAAGAAAATACATGTGCCTGAGGGGAAACTGTTGATAGCCAAGCGAATTCGGGGAAACCAATTTGCAAACCAACCCAACCGCCTTGCCCGCTTCTCCCCCTCAAGAAAACGACTGAAAACATATCGTCAGGAGAGAAATGTTCAACATATTAGCATTAACTCTCTGGCAATTTACCATAGCTATGGAAATCACCATTTTCATAAGGAAAGTCATCTATTTCTATGGGCAATGGCTTCGCAAACAGAAATCGCTCAAAAGCATTCCAAAGCAACGTACAATCTTGAAACTGCAGGATGGGATTCCCTAGATACTCTATCGGCAAATTGTTGTAAGTTGGCATATAACAGTTTATAAGTATTTATAAGTAGGCTAATAGCTGGATTTATGATGGGTTCCAAGAGGTTCTAAACCAACTTCTAACATCTTCTAGACAGGGACACCAACGGATAACAAGCCACAAACATCATCAACCAACCATCATGTATCAGCTTCCCTCAGAATGTCGTGGTTTTTCAGAGACTATAAAAATGATGGTATTGCCATTGCCCACCGCTTTTCGGTGTTTTTAGCATCATGTGTTGGGGGGTTCCATTGCCATGGCGCCATCCCCCTTTATCGCTGGTTGATGACTGGGGATCTCCAAGATTTAAACCCTCTGGTTATGACTAACAGTTCGCCATGGTTTTTCGATGGCCCTAATCGAAATAGATGGTTTACCGTTCGCTATAAAATGGGTGGACCTTTCCATGGCTATGTGACAGTTTACCAGAGGGTATATATCCATATATATCCAATATTTAAACCTGATTCGGATGATTAGGACGAGAAAAAAAACCCAAGAACAACCCCTCGGTCCAGATCGCCTCGCACGTGAAAGTCGGTGATCCTCAGTGCCACCCACTGGGACGGCGCCAGAATGCCGCCTGCAGGCGTTGGATGAGGGATTTCATAGGGATTTCATCGTCCTTGGGGCTTTTAATATGTTTGAATACCCTCTGGTAATTTAACATACTGTAGATCTCCAACCATGGTGATTTAATGGTGATTTAATGGTGATTTAATGGTGATTTAATGGTGATTTAATGGTGATTTACCCTCTGGTAAACTGTCACATAACTATGAAAAATCACCATGCTATTAATGGGTAAATCAACTAAGTATTGTCAATAAATTCTGGTTGGTGGTTGACCTACACCTCCGAAAAATATGACTTCGTCAGTTGGGATGATGACATTCACAATATATGGAAAATAAAAAATGTTCCAAACCACCAACCAGAATATGTTTCAGTAGGATTTCATGTCAACCCAATATTGTTTTCATGATTTGGCCCACTATCCCCGCGAATGAATAAACCACGGTTTACTTATCCCGGGTTGACATCAACCATTAAAATGTGGATTTAAGCCATCAAAATTGGTAATTATATAATATTGAATTACCAAAACTAGTGCATCACCTGCAATAAGGGGTGTACTTAACGTAAAAGTGGCACTTCAACCCCTAAAATGGGGATTCAGGCATTTTAAGCAACAAACATAGCATTTTGAACACGCATTTTTTTTGAACCTCGAACGCGATTTGACCACCAACATGGGAAGTTTAATGAGCAAAAAATTGAGTTCCAAAACAAAACCAGAACTGGTGGTTGAACCAGCAACAGTGGTTGGAGCAACCACAGCAGGGGATTGTGAAGCAACATCAATTGGGAATTTGGGCTCACCACTGAGGAGGAAACACGTGCGAAACCCGTTGTTCATCAGAAACAACGAATCTATACGGTCGTAATACGGGTAGAAATAGATATGAATAGGTATATATTGTCATATAAGAAGCTGTTTATACATACTAATTTGCACATCTATAACATCTATAACATACATATGTTGCATTTTTCCATCCAAAGTAAGAACATGTACAGTATCATACCGTATCAAAGGTATCTATCTGAACGAAACCACCACTACCGGAGACTCGAACTTTGTAACCACAAATCAAGTTGTGGGTTAGTTTTGCCCTTGTGGGGGGCAATTTTAAATCATCCCTTGCAGGAGAATACCGCATACCCAATACTAAACCATCAATTGGGGATGGTTTATGATTGGCGCCACGTTAACAAGTCTGGTTGGTGGTATACCTACCCCTCTGAAAAATATGACTTCGTCAGTTGGGATTATTATTCCCAATATATATGTATATATTATATATATAATTATATATATAATTATATATATATTATTATTATATATATATACATATATATATATATATATAATATATATATATAATTATCTATATATGGAAAAATAATCCAAATGTTCCAAACCACCAACGGACCAGAAAATCCCAGTCCCATGGTGTTCCAGTCCCAGTCCCATCTGGGTAAATTGCCATAGTTTCGATGGGGTTTGGATTCCATAGCTGGATGGTTTATATACGGAAAATCCTGTCCACAAAAATGGCATGTATTTTCCAAAAAGAGCTCTTTCCTACAGGATGGGGCCCGCAGTCGAGCTCGCGTTCAGTTGCCTTGGAAAAGTGGCTGAATTCTATGGTTTATGGTAGATATAACTACCCTCTGGTAAACGTTTACATAACTATGGAAAATCACCATGTCTAATGGGAAAATCAACTATTTCTAGCCATTTTCAATAGCTATGTTAGTTTACCGGAGGGTATCCCCATATATTCCCATGATTTTCCCATGAAACATCATAAAACCATATATAAAACCGCCATTTCTAGTGGATATGTCCTATGAACCAACTTAGAACTGGAGGCTTTCTCCGAAGTCACCCCACCCCGCCTGAGAGTCGAAACTGCAGCTGTCCCTCAGAGTCTAATTCCAAGCGCCAGGTCTGAGACGGCGGCGGGATGGATTTTCTGACATTGATGTACCCTCCGGTCATTTGTTGGCCCTATAATGTCCTATAATGTCCAGTCAGTTGGGTGAAATGGAATGTTCATGGAATATGAATGGGATATTAGTGGGATATATATATATAACTATAACTATTATTACCCTCTGGTAATTTGTTACATAGCTATTGTGGAAATGGCCCAGTCGAAATCGTTGATTTACCCAGCTAAATAGCATGGTGATTTTCCATAGTTATGTAAACGTTTACCAGAGGGTAATCCTATGATACTCTATAGTCAGTTTGATAATGATAGATAATCAGATAATCATTAGTGTTTTTTTCTGAGATGGGGATAGATCATGAATATTCATGGATGATGATAGATAGATAGTACTAGATGATGGGGACAAAAGCCGTCTTCCCCCTCAGAAACTATGGTGGATGTAGGGTATGAACACACATCCATGCGACCACAGAACGAGGGTGTTCCAAACAAAGGGGGATGGGATTCTGCAATGGGTATATTTTTGCGGGGATATAGTGGTAGTATACAGTACTCTATAATACTATAATTACTCTATATCTGACTAGTACTACTGCAATGGGATATTATATATATATATTATACCTTTGTATTATTTCTTATATATATATATATATATAATTTTATATATTATTATATAATATATATATATCATATTATATATATATATATATATATATATCTACGTATTTCGCAGTAAAAGGATGCAAGCAGGGGCACCTGGCGGGGATCCACCAAGATGAAGCAAATCATAACTTTTGGAATGCCATGATTTGAGTTTCAATGAGTTTTAGGATTCAAAGAGTTTCACCACTTTTAAATTAAGGGCCTACATGGGAGTACAATCAACTGCACAGCTGAAGAGCCTTTCATGAGCAGTTTGATGCTGAAACTGTTCCAGCCTTTGGGATTTGAATGTCAAACCATCCTCCGAGCTTTTTTTTCTTGGCTCTTTTAGATTTCTCCATTTCTATCATAATTTCACTCATGTTCCACCAGGTGCGAACACCGCAGTTATACCGGTAATCAAACATGGTTTGCTGGAAAATACGCCATTTGCATCATTTTGCATCTATATTTGCACCTAAAAGTCATAAAACTTCTATCTTCCGATCGTCTGGCGTTTGTTGAAAGCCTCTTGGAAATTATCAGAGATGAACGACAAGGATTTTCACATGTTGCCGGCTGAGCCTGCGGTTATCCCATAAAGAGAAAATTCAGAGCAGGGAATGTGTTACGGTCAGTTACCAAGTAGGTGGCTGTGAATTTTTCATATCCTATGTCATAATGGTTTAATGATGTTTAATGTCACCCATCCCATTTCATGCGAATCCTTTTCTTTTCTGAAAAATCAGAGTAGCATTTTACATAAATTTATCATAAATGGATTGATGACCAGCACCTTTTATTGAGATATTAATCCACCATGTTTTGACCATGGAACATATCAGACCCGGGTCATCTCCCGGTTGGTTTGATATCCCCACTACTAGTTACCCTGACTGGGATGATCACCTCAAGCCTCATGGCGATGGTGGCTATGGTGCTTTCTAAATCTGTCCAATCTTGGAGGGTACCATGGTGCTTCAAATCCCATGGTGCTAGAAACCAGCTTCGAAATGCATTTCTGAAAGTCCTCAAATACCCTCTGGTTATGTCAAAATAGCTATTGAAAATGGCTAGAAATAGTTGATTTTCCCATGAAACATGGTAATTTTCAATAGTTATGTTAGTTTACCAGAGGGTAAACATCAATAAACCTCTGCTTATCCTTATTGATATACCCTCTGGTAAACGTTTACATAACTATGGAAAAACACCATGTTATTTAGCTGGCTAAATCAACGATTTCGACTGGGCCATTTCCACAATAGCTCTGTAACAAATTACCAGAGGATAACTATAGTTATAGTTATATATATATATTCCACTAATATCCCATTCATATTCCATTAACATTCCATTTCACCCAACTGACTATAGGACTTTTTGGGGCGATCAACCACTCCAAAATCGATCCAAAAGCTCCGATGACGGATGACGCCCCACCTTGAACTTCTCATCCTCCTTGAAGGCAGCTTCCGACTGCGGCGGGATGAAGTTCGGGAAATGTTTCACCCAGATTTCACCAAGAATTTAAGGTGATTCTGTGGCTAGATATGGCTAGATATGGCAAAATTTGGCGATTTCACCAAGCAATTTTGGGACTGGGATAGTGTGGATAAACTTAAGTATTTAACAGCAACAATGGAAGACATTTAATTGTTTGGGGGATAGTGTGGATTTGAACCATGACAAATAGCAACAAGAAATGACATGGTGGGGTGAAAAGATGGGGCACAACCATTTTTTGATTGCGATCAAGTAACAGGGAAAACCATGGCTAAACTATGGCTAATTGGTTATTCCCCAAGATATGGTCATACTATGGCTGGTTGGTGGTTGACCTATCCCTCTGAAAAATGATGGAGTGAGTAACAGTTGGGATGATGACATTCCCAACTGCATGGAAAGTCATAAAATTCATGTTCCAAACCACCAACCAGATGGGGTTTTGGATTCTCCCATTGTCAAAAAGAAACAAAACATTGGGGATACAGCTTCATCCATCGCAAGGTCTCTGCTCTTCTGAGCGGCCATGATGGATCAAAAATACCGGAGCTCCGTTTATGGTGAAAAACATTGTCAATTTTGCTGGTTATAAACCATGAATATCCATGGTTATTACATGTTGCTATGGTTTATGTTCCAGGAAGCTTAAAACAAAACGATCCAGGATTTTCCACATTCACCATCCAGCTGGTAAAAAACATTCACCATTCACCATGAAAGATGAAACCAAAAGATGAATCCTCTGGTAATTTGTTACATAGCTATTACCCTCTGGTAAACTAACATAACTATGGAAAATCACCATTTCTAATGGGAAAATCCACTATAAATGGCCATTTTCAATAGCTATGTTAGTTTACCAGAGGGTATTTAGTTCGTTGATTTACCCATGAAAAATGGGTGGTTCTTCCATTAAAAAAAAAAAACTGTTCGTTTACCATAAGCCAACCAATCTTCCCCCGTTGAGGTGGCTACAATATGGGGGTTATGTTGGCACACCCGTTATGTGTGTTGCTTATAAACCAATAATACTTTAGTTATAATTATATATATATACACAAGTATATAAGTATATAAGTATCATAAACCATAGTTATTGGATGTATAAATCATATAGACCAACTTAGCTATCATTTGAGGGAGCCACATTGTAATCGTTACCGCATCACTCTCGGTTTCTTCTAGATACTGACTTACTCTATAATATCCTATCACATATCTGTATCTTAGTTAGTTTTACAACTAGCATGCATTGCTTAAACGATTTCTGTTGGTTAAAAAGTATTACTTAAATCTACCAAGTTCCAATAACGTCAGCGACTTTGCACATTACACCCCTACCTACCTTCTCTATATGACTGTTCATGTATGATAATTGGATTAGTTGTTAGTTCTTGCATCCCAGAAAACATCCCCATATCATTGTTGGTTTATACTATACCCATATGTGTATATATATCTTAAGATACCTAGCAAAAAAAGTCACGATAAAATATAAAATAGATGTATAATCAATATTATTATTTTTACATAATACATATTTATATATGTGATCACTATAAATAGTTATAAATATAAATAGCTAGATTTTCAATGGTTCCAATCCCCAATCTATGTCGTTCTCCTGGAAAAACGTCGGTGGACCCACCTCACTGATATACTTGGTGGACATCTCAGAGACCAAGGTGGATGTTGAGGCCCGACGCACTTTGGGCGCCGCCCCTGCGAAGCTTGGGGTGCCAGTTTTCTCCAGTGTGAGGTGGATGTTTTCGACCAACAAAGATAGTTTAACTATGGAAAAAGATGTTTAACCAAGGTCAACAATCCATACTGGTTGGTGGTATACCTACCCCTCTGAAAAATATGACTTCGTCAGTTGGGATGATGACATTCCCAATATATGGAAAAATAATCCAAATGTTCCAAACCACCAACCAGCATATTTTCCTTGAATCCATATTTTTTCAATCAACAAAAGGTCCATGTTTTTCTTCATTTCAAGGAAACCTTTTTGATTTTTTGGGATCAATTCAAGCGTGCCCTTCGCCGTGTCGCGCTGAGGATGATACTGTGGATGGTTGAGAAATCCGATAAACCACCAATTTTGGATGGTTGATTTTTTTTTATAATGGATGTTTAATCTCTATCAACTGGTGCAGGATTTCGCAACCGTCCACGGTAGTGGTGATTTACTTGTCTAATGTTTTGGAGGTTACTATAACATACTACAACCTTAATTAATGATTTGAAGTTGCAAAGCCAGTGGTTGGGATAGACAACAATCCCAGTTACCCTCTGGTTAACATAGCTATGGAGGCCATGGCCCATAGAAGTACATAGAAATACATAAATAATTATGATGAATTACCTATTAAAAAAGATGATTTTCGAGTTCGCTAAGTTAAATAACCAGAGGCTATCCCAGTCACAATTAAGGGCCTATTCTCCACTTGTACCATTTCGAAGCATCACTTAACAGCTGATTCCTCGTCATGGTAATCGACTTGGATGGAAATGCCCCATTGGAAAACCTCCGGCTACGCAGTAGATGAAGCAATCCGTATACATCCCGGGCTGCATACCTCCAGTTATGCAACTTTTACAGCTGTAGACAATTGTATATCCCATCTGAATCATATTATATATATATATACTGGTTTGAGGATGATATGATGCCTGCCAGCGTTCTGTCATTCTAATCCATTATATTTTGGCTCATTTCGATTGTCAACTAATCAACTAATCATAGTACACCCTCCAGTAGTCAAACGTGGCAATGGAAAATAACCTATTTATAGATGATTTTTCCCCTTGTAAACCTCCATTGATAGGGGATTTCCCATTGCCACGTTTGATTATCAGAGGGTATATGTTGTATCATATCCCCATATTAAATGTGTGCTATTATATCTCATTCTATGCCATTTCTGTGTGTTAAATCATGCTACATCAAATCAAAACAAAAGCAGCAACCTACAACACCTTCCCACCTTCCATTCCTACCTTGATTCATATATGATGGTTGGATTGGCTATTACCCGCCTGAAAATATGTTCTCTGGTAATCTAACATAGCGATGGAAAATCATTAGTGTTTAAAACACTAAATCAGCAAACTAAGTTTACATGGGCCATCTAACCCAAAGCAAACTGTTACAGTACCACACTGTATTGCAGATAGAATTACCATCCACCATTGGTTTATTCGTTAAATTATAGTAAATTTGTGATATTCCCATGTTATGAGTTTATAATAGGTTATACCACGATGGTTGATGATTCATGATATTAATATATGTGAAATGGCTTGCCATGGTCAAAACATTGCTTACATGCCCATAAAAGAAAAGGGTCATCAATCCATTAAAAGGATTAATGTCAACCCTGGATTAACAAACCCCTAAGCTGTTTAATTGGGGGGGTACCATTTAAGTATCAGATGAAATGACTATTGGAGGAGTACCCCCTAATTAATAAACCATGGTTTAGTCTCATCCGGGGTTGACATTACCATGGGATGGATACGGATGGATCACTATGATAAACCATGTACAAAAACGTGTTGTTTTTTTTCCCATACATTCCCATAGGAAAATTCGACCATGAATGTGACCATGGCACAAAGTGCCATGGCCAATCTTAGATACCCTGCGAAAAAAAAATAGCTGGTTAGTAGTTAGTAGATAACCCCATTGATACCAAAAGATTAAAAGGATTATTTCCTACCCATCTAAGACTCTAAGATTGACCTAAAAAAATACCATAGCCACAGCACACTTGCCACCAGCACCGGCACCGCCTGAAAAGAGTGTGGGCCATTTCCGCACCTTTTCTGCTTCCTGTGCCGAGGTAACTCAGAGCCCAGTTATAGATTTATACAATGGTATAACAACTGGTTGGTGGTATACCTACCCCTCTGAAAAATATGATTTCGTCAGTTGGGATTTTCATCCCCAATATATGGAAAAATAATCCAAATGTTCCAAACCACCAACCAGACAAGGTAAATGTCATGGTTTAACATATCTATATAACGTCATATATATATATATATATGTGTGTGTGTATAATAGGTGTGTATAATAGGTGTATATATATATAACAATTACAGAAGAATGGTATTAAAAGGTTAAGAATGGATATTACCATGATAACTGGAATATTACACTAACTATTCATAATCTGTTCACAAAACAGGAAGCTATGACCCAAAAAAATGGATGTGAATGGGTCAAGTGAAAGGTTTTGCTGTTTGTTAATGTGGTACATGGTACGGTACACAACTAATGATCATTAATATAGTCAAATGATCAATGGCCATGCAACAGGTTCCGATTGATTGGAGGTACCAATCCCATATATTACCGGCCTATTTTTCAGGCCTAAATTTCAGGGGATATACCCCCAAAATATGGCCTGAAAAATGGTACAGTACCTCCATTTTAGGATCCTGGAATTCCCATTGAAATGATGTATATATATATCCCCATCTATTCAACTTTATCATTTGGTTGGTACGATTATCAAAAAATACATCCCAAGAAAAGATCAAACAAGGGGTTTAAAGTTTACCGCTGTACATATATAAATATATATGTATGTGTAGGTTCTAGATCCAAACTTCAATATCCCCGCCACACCATCTTTCTCCCGATCCGGGACCGCTGTACTTCCTTAAGCCATTAAAGGCTTTTGACGCACAAGAGGTTATGAACCTGTCTCTGGCTTGGCCAGGAAAAACGTATTTGGGAAAACTAGGTTTTCTTCCCCATTATATCATCATGAATCATCAATGTATTGGATAATTTTGGGTAGTATAAGCCAACCTAATTCATCAACCAACAGGGGTTTTCTTCACACTACCAAAAAAACATCATAGGAAGTTTCACCATGGAATCCAGAAGCTATATCATCTCTATGTCTATATCTATATCCCTAGTTTTTAGTGGGATTAGCAGGCTTCATCCACCAAAATTCTGGTCACCTAAGCCACTTGCGATTCCTGGGCTAGCACCGAAGACCTTTTTTCCATCGCGTCGTCCAGCGTGAAAATTCGGATGGCGCCAGCACCGATCCTAAAACTCAGAATCTTCGTCCTCGTCCTGAACGTCCTCATTGCCTTAGTCAAGGCTTGGGTTTTCATGTGATCGAAGCACCCTAAACAAACGGGGTACAAATGGGGATACCCCAAGTGAAAAGGCCGTTTTGGTAGGGAAAATCATGATTGACCCTAATTGACTGATGAAAAAAAAAGGGTTTTACTCTAAATTGTCCCACGAACTTCCATCACTCTCTGCCCAACCGTTGGGCCCGCGAAGGGAAAATTTCTCATCTGCTTGAAAACGTGGTCCCTTTTTTGGATCCGGAAATCAAAGGTTCATGGGCAATTTCGATGATTTTCTGTACACATCAAAAAAAAAACGCAATAAATCCATACCAGTGACCTTCACATGGATGTCTTGCCTCTGAAGCTGTGGTGCATCATGAAGTGAACCCCCCAAGTTGTACTTGGATGGGCCATTTTTATTAGCGATTCCTGGTTAGTGACTGGCTAAATTTTTGACCCACTCTATCCCGATGATCCACTTAGCTAGTTAGCTAACCCAATGGCCCATCAGTTGTATCTCCAAAAACCCATAGAATTCACCAACTGGTCACTGAACATCAACTTGCTGGCGACTCGTTGGCGCAAGAATTCATAGCAATTTAAAGCCATAGTTAGAAACTGGTTGGTATACTTGACCCTCTGGAAAATGATGGAGTGAGTAACAGTTGGGATTATTATCCCCAATATACATATATATATAATTATATATATATGGAAAAATCATCCAGTCATGTTCCAAACCACCAGGTTTCAGGTCGTCTCAAAATGGACATCCCATTCCATCCGAGAAAAGTCACCTTCGAAAAGTCATGGCGGCCATGGCTGTGAAAAATATCCCATGATAGCTCCATCAAATGGGCGGTTTTAATTGTTTTATTCAATGGATTGGTTTCAGGGAAAATTTACAGGAAAGCCCCATGATCTTCATGGGAAAATCGATGGTTTCCGGTTAAGATGTTCCCCAACAAACCAATCCATTGATTTATACCCAATCATAAAAATATCAAAAATAGATGCTCCCATGATGGTTGCCTGTTGAACTGGAATTACACTGGAATTACATCCATGTGTCCAATTCATAATGCATCACTTGCGGCTATCCCAACTGAGATATTCCATGATATTCCTAATAGATGCATGTTCATATATACATATGTATGTCTGTATAATATTTTTTTTCACTGGCAGTGTATGTGTTCAAATAAATCTAAAGAAGTGATACATTCCCTTACATGCCTTGTTTACATTCCCTTAAATTTGCCGACATGAACGTCGCGTCGGAGCTGCGCGTGGTGCGCGCGTAGATCTCAACGAACTCCTCGAAGGTGCATTCGAAGTCTTTATCTTCCAACTCCTGGGGTTCGTTGAGGGCCCTAGGGAGGGGAAACCTGGTGCTGTCTTGATCTGACGAACTGGACTGTTTATGTATTGATGTATGGAAATGTATGGAAATGTTACATAGATGTTGTGCTTCATGGTTTGTAGAGTTAGGTGCCTTGTTCTGGTGTTTTGTTCAACTCAAAAGCATTGGGATCTCTGGGGGAATTGATCAATATCCATGTAAGGTGATATGTTGACGCATGTTTTGAATGTTGGGGAACTGTGGGATCCAGTTGTTTCAACCATGTGAGTTGAAATAATGTCAGATATATCAGGATTCAAGCAGGATAACTTTGCAGAAGAGATTTAAAGTTAGTTGATGCTTTCATCAGTGGCCATGCAACAGGAACCGATTGATTGGAGCTACCAATCCCATATATTACCGGCCTATATCAGGCCTAAATTTCAGGGATCCCCAGAAAATATGGCCTTAGTTATATGGTACTACCGTAGCTACACTTTAGGATCCTGGAGATCTTCCATTGATTTCAGTGGCAGACCACTGAAATGTCATCCCTCACCGCAGATGTCGATGGCCATCGTTTGTAGCAGATTTTGATGGCCATCGTTATCTCTTTTGATGGGATATCATAGGGATTTTAAGAGGCTTTATTTACTGGAGAATGGAATATCATAGGCATGACTTCAGGCTGAATTATTGGCTAAGTCACTCAGCTGAAAATAGCGTCACATCCTCTGAATCCCTATGATAGTTGGGGAGAAACCACCTTTTTTTGCTTGTTGAAAGCCCCATTGATCCACATATGAGATGTTATATAGCTATCTATCTATTTATCTATCTATCTACCTAGCTAGCTAGCTAGCTACCTACCTATCTATCTATCTATCTATCTATCCATCTATCTATCTATCTATACATTGCATTGCATTACTTTACATTACTTTACATTACATTACATGACATTACATTACATTACATACACCTTATATTACATATATAATATATATATATATATATATATGTCCTAAAACATCCTTTAACCATCATGAACCATGCTCATATCCCCATCTTTAGGTTCCCAGTCCCTTCAGCCATCGCCTAAACGCCGAAAGGTCCTTCTGCAGGTCCGCAGGTAAACTTCGACCACTCACTTCCAGCAACACTGCCGCCTCCTGAAGCTGGAAATCTTCCAGCCGTCGATGGAAAACTCCCGGCTTTTTTAAAGCTGAAGCTGGAAAGCCAGGGTAGGGGTCATCATAAAAGCACTGGAAAGCCATAAAAGCCTTATCAACCTGGATAAATCATGGTGACCAATTAATAACAATTTTATCTAGATAGTAATGACTATTATTCCACGCAACCAACCTCTCCTATAGGTTTCCTATCTTTGAAACTTCCGCCACCGCCTTGTGCGGTACTACTGGTATCTGTAGTTACGTATTGTCTAAATATGGTATACCACTGTCACTGGCATGTCCATTTATTGTAGTTCTTATTTGAACCAATGACCAACATTCACCCTTCACACATCAAAGACGAAACAATTCACCAAATAAGCATCCCGTATTCCCCATTTGTTGCGGTTAAAACGCAATATATTTCATTTGTGTTTGCCCAATTATTGATTGTTCACTGAAACTGTGGGTATGGGTCGGGTCAAAATTGGTTGATCCAGAAGACGATGTCCTTTTGGGCACCCTTGTCATTTGATGAAGCTTCATGTTGAGAGATTCCTGAGAATGGCCAACTAGATAGAACTATTCTGAAGTGATTTGTGATTCCATTCCCGGGGTCTTCCAGTGACTCCTTTCAAATCTTGAATGGGTCCGCATGATCTTTGGAAAATTTTGGAGAGTCTCACTGTCTCACCATGACATTCAGCTTATACCCAATCATGTATCCTGTATCCCTCCAACTATCCTGATTGTCATGAGTTCTTGCCTATTTCATCCCAACCCCCTTCATACTCTTAATACCCCGGTTGTTTGGGACATTCCACAACATTTTTCAACATGTCACAAGACTTTTCGGGCTTAGAATTGATGATTTTATATTGAGCTATTCATAGAATTGGATGATGGGAAAATTTGCAGGAAACCCCTATATTTTATGGTGAAAACCATGGTTTCCGGTTAAGATTTTCCCTTAAACCAATCCATTGAGCCATTCAAAATAAAACCATTGGGATTCAATGGGACCGCGGGATCCTGACCGATCAGCTTTCCATCGTCGTCGGAATCAAAGGCTACCTGAGACACAGAGCGGAGTTCTAGCATAGCCTCAAGAGCCTCGAAACGGAGATCGTTATTGATATAAAACATTAATAAACATGATAAAACCACCTATGAGACCTATTACATGTGAAATGTATGCAAATGTCATGCAATCATGCAGTTGTGATGTGAAAATTCAACACTAGATTACTAGATCCACATCGATAAACATCGATAAACACTAGTTTTCTCTGGTTCTTGTTACTGGGGGTGCCGTCTTTTTGTGCCACTTTCCAACTCAGCTGGTTCTGTCGAGTTGGTAGCCAGGGTGATCTCGCATGACGCAAAAGATCAGTTTTTAGGTTGTAGCCCCAACAATACCACCAATGGTTAATAGTGGTTAATCAATGGTTATTACTGTAATGGTTATTAATGGTTAGTACAATAATAATCATGTGTAGTAATGGGGATACAATAATTGTCAACTGTTAGTAATGGTTAATAATTCCGGGGATAACATGATTAACCACTATTAACCATTACGAACCATGACTATTATCCCATTACTATTAGTAATGGTTAATAATGGTTCATAGTGGTGAATCATGTTTAATAATAGTAATCAATCTGGTTGGTGGTTGACCTACCCCTCTGAAAAATATGAAAGTCAGTTGTGATTATTATTCCCAATGTATGGAAAAAATTCTCCAAATGTGCCAAACCACCAACCAGAAAATCAGGATTGACATGATTTAGTTGGCCAAATCCCTGTGATGGGGAAAAGAGACATGAAAAAGCACATGTGAGTCATGTGAGCGTGTTTGAATTCAAGAACCTTTCGAGCATGTGAATTCAAACAGTTCGAAGGAGCGGTTTCCTGTTGTGAGTCACCAGCTTTTCTGGTTGAATTTCCTTCGATGGCTTCACCCTACGCCACCAGCTTGGGCCCTGGGGTTTGGGCTTCTACGGAAAAGCCAAGGTGCTTTGGCTACCCTCCGGTGATTTGAAACAGCAATCCAAAATCCACTAGTCCGATGGTTTTGCCTATAAAGCTCCGTGGCTAGTTTGGGGATTCCCATGATATGAATATGTCTACTATCCCATAAATATCCCATCAACATTCCCATGAATCTTCCATGAATCTTCCACCATGGAAATCTAATCAGGTCACGAAGGCTTCCATCAGCGCAGCATCGAAAGCGCCGTCCTCACCAAGTTCTGCGGCCTGGAAAACGGGGTGAAAACATGGTGGTTATTGAAACACAACTGGGTCCAGTTCCGGCTAAAAGGCTAAAAAAAACATATTGAAACACAGTCATGGCTTTCAAGCGTGGTGAAAACATGCTAAAACACAACTCAATGGATTGGTTTAAGGGGAAATTTACAGGAAAAGCCCATATTTAATGGGAAAATCGATGGTTTCCTGTAGATTTTCCCTTAAACCAATCCATTGAACAACTGGTTTCATCAAACAACATGAAAACCGCCAGCCGCAAAGCGCTGGCGCAGCCGCACCTTCTGTTCCACGAAGTCGCGGGCTTCGGATTCCGCTTGTGCCATGATCTCGCTCATGGTCTCGGGCGTTGAAGCAATATATGGTTGGTTAATACCCTCTGGTTATTTAACATAGCCATGGAAAATGGCCCATATATAGGTGGTTTACCTATTAAAATGGTGATTTTCCATGGCTATGTTAAATAACCAGATGGTATATCTACAGCCAATAGTGGAACTTAAATTTCCATATAAGTGGAACCATATCAGTATAATATTATCCTACATATTATCCATATGGTTATATTGAGATAATATTATAATGTTATATTTAGATACTGGTTACTATAACAATATTGTAGTGGAACATCATACCCTCTGGTAAACGTTTACATAACTATGGAAAATTACCATGTTCAATGGGTAAATCCACTATTTCTATGGCCATTTTCAATAGCTATTTTGACATAACCAGAGGGTATTGGTCAATAGTTTTGGTCGGTGAAGATGGTTTTTCAGCACCGTTTTCCCCAAAATTTGGTTGGGGGTGTTAGGGGTAACTATAGCCAAAATAGCCTTTAAATGGACTATGATTCCCCATATTACAGGGATTTTACATGATTTTACCGTATCTAATCTATAGATCATTCCCCAAAATAGCCTTATCTATCCTTATTTCAGATTAGTGCTCACTAGTGGAATTTCTCCAGACATATCCAGATCATCCCCGACTGTCGGCAGGCAACGTCTTGTCGTTGGGGGTTCCACACGAAGGCGATGTTCACAATTTAGAGCCCGGAACAGTTGCGTCATTTCGCTAAATCTCCGAGTTTCTTGGCATCAGCTAAATCCTATACATTTACAAATCATTTACAAATCATTTACATACATTTCACATCCAATTTTCCAAAAAACCGTCATTTTTTGGGCATCTTTGCAGGCTGGCGGTCGGAAAAAAATGGGATGAGCTCATCCCCCAGATCCAAGACACGGAGACGGCTTGGGAATACTCCACTGACTCCATGAGTTTCCTGATTTTTCGAGCCGAGGGCGGGGCCGTTGAGAGCCAACAAATCGGAACCTGTTGCATGGCCATTGATTTTCATTGGTATATCACCAACTAATCATGGGTATATCATGATCAATGGATTGTGGAAAATGTTACAGGAAAAAAAAACATGATCTTCATGGGAAAATCCCATGGAAACCCCGGGTTTCAGCTTTTCCCCAACAAACCAATCCATTGAAACATGGAATATAGTGGGTTGTATGTATCTAACATCATATAATATGATGTTACGCATTTTCATGGTGGCATGCAATGGAAAAACAAAATGTATTACTGTCTATAGATGATTGTATGATCATCTATGGCCGATCTTAGACACCATATATTATCAAGGGGTGAATATTGTAAGCACTTCAATACCAAGTGGGAAGCCTCGTTACCTCAACTTTTATGTAATTCATTTGATTGTTTCGCTGGTAATAATGATGTAGTGTTTCATAGAAACAGGGTTGAATTCTTTAGATTAGGAACTGGTTATACTACTATAAATGGAGCACCAACAAACTTATTAAATGTTGATACTAGCACTGGTGTTTCTTCAAGTTGGATGTTTGCTAATATCTTTGCTAATAGAACCGACAATACAAATACTGAATTTAGAGGTGCTATTAGTGGTGGTAGTCGTTGGGGTAAAATCTATATGTTGTATGAGTATGTTGATGAAAATTTACATTTCTATACCGATGTCTAGATGAAGGCAAGAAGTTATATTTGAATAAAACTAGTCTAAAAGAGTGCTAGATTCATAGCTTCGTTGAAAGCAGTGTTAAGATACTGTCATTAGTAAATAATGATACTTCAGGTCAAAATCGTATATTGTGGGGGTAATTTAGTAATTGATATGTCAGGCACTGTTTTGAATTTGAAACAAAATACAACAGTTGTAGCAGGTGCGACATTAACTGGGGAGTTAGTCGATACATCTGATAAAAAGAAAAAGTATGACATCAAAGCAGTTGAACATAATATGACTGACATTGTCAAAGCAATTGAACCCAAGACTTTCAAAATGATTGATGAAAAAGAAATAGGCATAACAAAAAATCATATTGGCTTTGTTGCTGATGATTTGATTAATGAAATACCTAGTGAATGGGAAAATATAGTCTTAGAAAATGATGAAGGTATCAAGCAACTAAATTATATTAAAATGAATGCTATATTATGGGGTGCTGTTAGGGAGCAACAACAAAAGATAGAACATTTGGAAAGTTCAGTTTATGAACTACAAGAAGCAATGAAAGAACTAGTTAAACCAAAACCCAACCCAAGGCAAAAGCAAAATCTAAAGTTTAACAAATATAATATAATGTATATATGGGTTCGAAACAGTCCACAGTTAAAAATAATTGTATGGAAGAAATCAATAGTATAAATGAAGATGACTGACTTAGATATTAGCAATATAGATAAACTACAAATAAAGGCAATAAAAGAACTGTCTGAAAAGATTAAGGACATAGAAAACATGGTGCAGTCCCGCCTTTCCATTTGATTCCCGGTCTTGGGCCTTTTGCAGAGTTCCAATCGGCCCTGTCGGAATCATCCTTTTCAGTCACCAGCTGTCTCAAAGCACGCAGCAAATCTTGCTGACCAGAAACATTGGGCTGTGGCAGATTCGGCTGGGTCACCTGATTCTGTGGGGCGTCAGGGTCGACCGTTGGATCTCTTGTAGGGACCTCTGACTCCGCTCTCTCTTCAGAACCATCTGGGGAATCGCTACCTGATGGATATCCTCGTCTTCGTCGTCGTCTTCTGCTTGAAGTCGAAGGAGGTGAATCAACATGAGGCACGAACATCCATGTTCCAGCATCGGTGATCTGCTTTGTCGGTCTGTCACCTCTGTAAAACGACCCGTGGCCACAATCTGCACACTTCCAGTCCCTGCCAACTGCGTATGATGAAGTTGAATCGCACATCAAACATCGCCACACACCGTTGGTCGAGGAATTGCTAAAGGCTGTATTGGGCTCTTCCTGAATCGTTCTCGATGGTGATGGGTCTTCCGGAGACTGGGAAAACAGGTCAAACTCATCATCTATTCCATCTAAATCTGACGGATGCAATGATGGATCCACGTCCTCGACCGTCTCACGAAATCCGGAATGCCATGCACGGGGAAGCATTAACCCCAAAGTCACCACCGCGGCTCCGGTGCCAACTGATCAAAATGCAATGATGAAGGCGCTCAGCAAATGCAGTTTGTTTTCCATGCGTCGGCTCACGCAGTAAAAGGAGCAAACAAGGCTCAGGATCCTCGAGGAGTAAATGGCCACGGTGAAGGATCAACAGATGAGTCAGGAAGGTGTGGCACAACTTTGTCATATACAGTAGATCATTAAAAACCTGCTTCTTGAATCCATGTGAGGTGGGTATCAGGGGGGAGGTACCATATATATATATATCATGATGAAGATATTACGATTGATCTATCGAAATCTCAACAAATGGGCTCGGAGGGGCTTAGTTTCACAAACTGTTTCACATTCTGAGCGTCAGAAGTGCTAGATAAAAATGATGGTTCAGTTTGGTACTGTTGACTCTTAGTATCCTCTTAGTCCCTCTATTCATCAATTTATTCAATTTTCAAGCAGAAACGGCATGCCGCGTGAGGCCCCCGCTGCCAGCACGAAGAAAAGATCTGCCCCTTGCTGTCGAGCATTGGCGATTTCAAAGGATGAGTATTCAATATGGTCAAGGCAAAGCAAGGCAAAGAAACCAAATCCCGCGGCCTCAGCAACAGCAGCAGCGGCGCCGTAAGCGCCGCTGCTGCAGGGCCTCCTGCTCCAGGGACTCCTCGTAGAGCGGAGGGTCCTGGAACCCCTCCACCTCCTCCTCCTCCAGGTCCTCCGCCTCCGAATACCAGCCTGGAAGGGCTGGTTCCGGAACATTCCTTGGCACGTAATGAGTAAGTCAGCAAGTAAGTCAGCAAGTAAGTAAGCAAGTAAGTAAGTTAGCAAGTAAGCAAGTAAGTAAGTCAGAAAGTCAGTAAGCAAGCAAGGGAATAGGTAAGAAAGGAAGTGAAAGAATGAGTAAGTAAGCAAGTGAGCAAGTAAGCAAGTCAGTAAGTCAGTAAGTAAGAACCCAAGTCAGTAAGTGAGTGAGTGAGTACGTGAGTAAGTGAGTAAGTGAAAAAGTGAGTAAGTGAGTAAGTAAGTGAGTGACTGAGTAAGTGAGTGACTGAGTGACTGAGTGACTGAGTGAGTGAGTGAGTGAGTGAGTGAGTGAGTGAGTGAGTGAGTGAGTGAGTGAGTGAGTGAGTGAGTGGAGTGAGTGGAGTGAGTGGAGTGAGTGGAGTGAGTGGAGTGAGTGGAGTGAGTGGAGTGAGTGGAGTGAGTGGAGTGAGTGGAGTGAGTGGAGTG